>Ga0189283_10035_pt1 | contig 270430 bp, 214 predicted proteins | sample N26C4minimetaG_FD_130320 | JGI IMG/M metagenome (GOLD analysis project Ga0189283, IMG submission 130320) | Marine microbial communities from the Costa Rica Dome - N26 C4 mini metaG | ecosystem: Environmental > Aquatic > Marine > Oceanic > Photic zone | place: Costa Rica: the Eastern Pacific...
GCGCGTCGTTCAGCGAACAACGTGAAATCTCAGGCCAACCTTCGCTCGCTCAACACAGGTGCCGCGAACTACGCGTCCGACAACTCGGACCGTATCTTCAGCTACACCTGGCGTGCGGGTGAGACTTACTACCTGCCGGATGGGCGTCCAAAGTCCGCGAACAACGATCAGGTGGCGGCCGCCTACCAGAATCAGGAAATCCTGCAGCGTGTCACAGGGCGCGTCAGCGGGATATTCAAGATTCAGAACTTCTCGTCGCGACTCCCGCACCGTCGCTACTCGCACCTCGTGCTCCTGGACTTCCTGACCGATGTTCAGCCCGAGCCGATCGCGGCCAGCCCGTTCGATCGCAACCTGATCACATGGCAGGAGAACACGCTCGAGTACGGTTCAGGTTCTGGCGTCCCGTATGCAGACGGAGCGCCTGAGGGGTACGATGACGATAGCGTATGGTTGGAGACAGCTGTCCGTCAGCGTTGGCCCTTCGCCTCGACCTACCAGACTGTTCCCGCAGCATGGAACAGCGACGGGATCGCGGGTGCATCGACCTACATCCCGCACTCAGCATCGCCTCATACTTTCACCACATCCAGCGCCGGGTTCTCCCCGCCGCTTGGTCGCCGCAAGTTCACACAGGTTGCTCATCCATCCGGCAAGGTGATGATGTTCGAAGAGTTCGACCGCTTCTCGGATTCAGCGGGCCTGTACTTCGCGTACCCCGAGGCCAAGTGCAACCTCGCGTTCTTCGACGGCTCTGTCCGCAATGAGCAGACCGCAGACGCAAACCCGGGCTGGAACCCAGACGAACCGGAACAGCCCGCCTGGACACAGATTTATGTTCCTCTCGACACTTTCCCGCTGCCCAAAGGTGGGACGAATGATCCCACGCAATATTGCCAGCGTTACCGCTGGACCCGCTACGGGCTTCAGGGCATCGACTTTGGCGGCGAGGACATCGGGCGTGCTCAGTACGACCTCGAGCAGGACCCCGATTGCACGAACTAATATTGTGCGTACATGAATACATGAACATCCCACCATTTTAGGTGGGATGTTTTTTTATCAATACATTTCCGCTCAATACGATGGAACCGTTGCTGATGCAAACGGTATAGATAGCTGGCACGCTACTCGTCGGGGAACTGATGCGTGGATGGCCGGACAAGGATCAGGAACTCGGGCAATGACGCTCGTGCAACTCCTGATCGGTTAGACGGGTGTGAGAGCCAACGCGCAAGAGCTTGGCTGAACAGGGGCTCCCCGTTCCAAACACATCACATGTGCTCGCAGACACCATTCAATGGTTGATTGGTTGTTGCGCGCACGCATATGAACGGAGGTTATTGTGCACACACACCGGAGTCGGGGTGCGCCATGCGCATTTACATTGATTGAACTGTTGGTGGTGATCGCGATCATCGCGCTGCTCATTGGTATCCTGCTTCCTGCGCTCGGGCAGGCCCAACTCTCAGCAAAGAACCTGCAGTCCCAGTCAAACCTGCGTAGTCTGAACACCGCGGCGGCGAACTACGCATCAGATAACGCGGACAGGATCTTCTCCTACACCTGGCGCGGCGGCGAGGTCTATACCTTGCCATCGGGGCAGGTGCGGCGTCCGGCGAACGATCAGGAAGCCGCGGCCGATCAGAATCAGGAAATCCTGATGCGTGTCACGGGGCGTGTGACCGGCACCTTTAAGATCCAGAACTATCGCGATCGGCTTCCGCATCGACGCTATTCGCATCTCGTCTTGTTGGATTTCCTGACTGACACCCAGCCAGAACCAATCGCAGCCAGCCCGCTCGATCGCAACCTGATCCAGTGGCAGGAGAACCCCCTCGAGTTTGGTGCCGGGTCCGGGGTCCCCTATGCCGACGGGATACCCAGCCAGACTGGGTATGACACGGATCCGAACTGGACAAATCGTGCCGTGCTTCAGCGTTGGCCCTTCGCATCTACTTATCAGATGGTCCCCGCAGCATGGAACACAGACGGTACACCCGGGCAGTTGACATACGCACCCGTTGAAGAAACGCCTCACCTCTTCCGTGCCGTCGGTTCAGGAGATCCAAATCAGGAGACTCCGCTCGGAAATCGCAAGTTCATGCATGTTGCACACCCCGCGGGGAAGGTCATGATGTTCGAAGAGTTTGATCGATTCTCAAATCGCGACGGGCTCTACTTCGCATACCCGGAGGCTCGATGCAATCTGGCATTCTTCGACGGCTCGGTCAGGAACGAGCAGACATCGGATGCAAACGCAGGATGGAGCCCAGAATCCCCAGATCAGGAATGGACTCAGACCTATGTGCCGATCGACACTTTCCCCTTGCCCAAGTCCGGGCTCGGTGAAACAACGGAATACTGTCAGCGATACCGATGGACCCGTTTCGGGCTTCGCGGCATCGATTATGGCGGTCAGGACATCGGGCGTGCCCGCTTCGGATTGTCGTTGACGCCATCGTGTAACTGACACGCACGATCCGCCCAATAGAAAAAGCCGCCTTCATCCATGGCCCCGATCTTCGGACGGGGCTTTTTTACGGACAATGACGGCTTCGTTGAACTGGTGTTGTTCGTTGAGAGATTCGAGAGCTCAGGTCAGGGGCCCTTGATGATGCGGATCTTGCGCTGGGTCTCCATGATCCAGTCCTGCCAGTATGTGACATCGATCGCCTCATCAAAGCTGTCGACGATTGAGGGCATGTGCATCTCTTCAGCTTGGCGGATGTAGCGCTTGTATTGCCCGAGATGCTTCTTCATGCTCTGGAGTGCAGCTCCCGCGATGCGGATATTGCCGTTGGATTCAAAGATCCCCATTTCTGAGTAGAATCCATTGATGGCGGCTTCGAGCCGGTCTCGCACACGCTTGCAGTCTTCTACATCGTTCTCAACGGTCTCGTATCCAAAGTCGCCTGCGTTGTCCCATTTTTCGATCCCATGAACCCTGCAGAACTCCTCAAGCGAGTTCCCATCGGTCATGCCGTATGTGAGCCCATACTTGAGTGCTTGTTTCTGAGTCAGCGTGAGAATGGTGTCCGGGCTATCAATCGTTTCGTAGTTTCTCGGGAGCCCCTCTGTGGTATTGGAGAATGCCCACTCGCCGCTCTCGTCCTTGTACGCGTAGACGGCGTTCTCTGAAACGATCATCGCGGGGACAAGGATACCGAGGTGCCCTTGCGCTTCAGCGGCTGAGGCCAGCTTGTTCGCCCAGATCGAGTTCATTTTCTTATCGACTTCAAGGTTTCCGGTTCGAGCGGTGTACACAACAGCGCCGCCGAAGTCTGACCCGGGTGCCATGGTGATGGTGTCACAGTTGAAACTCGGCCAAATCGATGCGCTGATCGCGGACTCGATGAGCATGTGCATTTTGAAGTCGTCATGGTAGTCGTTCATGATGTCGACCATGTCGGTTGCACACCAGACCTGCCCGCCGCCGGAGTTGATGCGGAAGACGACATCCGTGACGCCGACTTCCTTTGCCCAAGCGAGCGAGTTGGCGACACCGAGCGGATAGATGTCATCACCGAAAGTACCCTCGAGCGGGATCTCCAAGACGAGGTTGTAGCCTTCTCGCTTGAGGACTTTGTTTTCCACTTCTTCGACCTCTTCGCTCGCGGATGGGAGTGAGGGGATCGATGGGGTACTGGTTGGGGTTGTGGTGGTGACCGGTTCGTCATCAGAAATGACGATGGACTTTACCTGTCGTCGATCGAGCTTTAGACGGGTGTTGATGCCGTGGACCTCTGTGTCGATCGTCACGGATCGCCGATCGCGTGATACGACCTTGCCGGTGTGCACAGTACCGTCGCGCATGACGATCTCGTCGGCCATCGCTATCGAGCTCAAAGCAGCCATCGTGCCAACGATTGCGGCCAAGCTCAGGGTGGTGCGGAGAGCGCAGGGATACTTCATCAACAATCCTTCCATTGAAATAGGTGTATTTCGTTATACAGATAGGGTACCAGACAAACAGGGCCCTGCCAAGATATGTACGCCCGAGGAACGCTTGATTTCACCGATTCTTGCGTAAAATCCGTGATGGAAAAGGACTATCAGGTCATCGTGATTGGAGGCGGACATGCCGGGCTCGAAGCCGCATGGGCGGCTGCGAACATGCTCGGGCAGCGTTCTTGTGTCGCATTGATCACGATCGCAGCGTCCAAGATCGGGATGCTGAGCTGCAATCCAGCCATCGGGGGGCTTGCCAAGGGGCAACTCGTCCGTGAAATTGACGCGATGGGGGGTTTTATGGGGCTCGTCGCGGATGCGACGGGGATCCAGTTCAAGGTCCTTAACACTTCCAAGGGGGCAGCGGTGCATGGGCAGCGTTGTCAGTCCGACAAGGCCGCCTATGCCCGGGTGGCACAGGACATCATCTCGGCGAGATCAGAGATCGACATCATCGAGGGAACGGTCGAAGAACTGCTTGTTTCCGGTGATGATTCAAAGCGAGCAGTGGGGGTGCGGATCGACACGAGCGATGGGGAACATGATCTGCTCGCACCAACGCTCGTCCTCACGACGGGTACCTTCATGCGTGGGTTGATGCACACGGGTGAGGATCAGCAGCCGGGCGGACGCCGCGGTGAGGCGGCCGCGTACGGGATTTCGGCATGTCTGACGGAACTCGGCTTTGAACTTGGGCGTCTGCGGACCGGAACACCACCAAGACTGCGTGAAAGCACTATTGATACAGAGGCGCTCGATCTGGAGTTTGGCGACGAGCATCCGATTCCATTCTCGGAGATGACGCCGCAGGGTTGGTCGATCGGGTCGACATGCTGTGACCGGTTCCCCATGCTGAAGCAGGTCGGTTGTTGGCAATCGCGAACGAGTGAGGAAGCGCATGAGCTGATCCGAGCGAATCTCGATCGTGCCCCGATGTACTCTGGGAATCTTGCGCAAGGACCGAGGTACTGCCCGAGCATCGAGGACAAGGTTGTTCGTTTTCGGGAGCGTGAATCGCATGGTGTGTACCTTGAGCCCGAATCACTCGAGAGCGATTGGGTCTACTGCAACGGGATCGCGACGAGTTTGCCGGCAGACATTCAGGACGAGATCGTCAAACGGATGCCGGGCTGTTCCGAAGCGGAGATCCTCCAGCACGGTTACGCGGTCGAGTATGACATGGTCCGCCCGCATCAAATCCTGACGACTGGGCAGGCCCGTGGAGTCAAAAACCTGTTTCTCGCCGGTCAGATCAATGGCACGAGCGGGTACGAGGAGGCGGCCGCGCAGGGCCTGGTCGCTGGGATCAACGCGGCCTTGCTCGCGCGCGATGGTGACGAGGGGTACACGCCATTTAACTTCGGACGCGACGAAGCATACATCGGGGTGCTGATGGACGATCTCGTCACGAAGACCCCCCGCGAGCCCTATCGGATGTTCACGAGTCGGGCGGAGCATCGTCTGATTCTCCGAGGCGATAACGCGCCGGATCGGTTGACGCCCATCGCAAAGAGGCTTGGGTTGCTCGAGCATTCTGATTTGGGACACGAGCGGTGGGCTCGCCATACGCATCGGATGGGTGTGCTTGAACGCGGTCGAGAGCTCATGCGGACGATCAAGGATGGCGAGAAAACCATTGAACAGAGATCGCTCGAGCCACGCTTCACGATGCAGGATCTGAAAAACGCACTCGAACCGGAACTCGGAGAGCAGGCACACGGAGTGTGGCTGACCCTTCATTCCGAGGCGCGATACGCACCGTATGTGGAACGGCAACGACGGGAGATCGAACGCAGCTCAGAGCTCGAGCACCGCCCGCTCCCTGATTGGATGGACTACTTGGCTCTGGAGTCGATGCGGACCGAGGCCAGGATGGCGCTTGACAAGTTCAAGCCGGCGACCTTTGGTCAGGCGTCGCGTCTGGAGGGTATCACACCTTCTGATGTCACCTTGCTCTCGGTGCTCGTCAAACGAGCCCGCGCGGAGCGTGGAGCGCAAACGCCCTGAGCTTGCGAGTCAGCTCGCGTCGCCGCCGAGCATGCGTATCTCATCGCGTAGGATCGCGGCGAGCTCGAAGTTCTCTGACGCGATCGCCGCGTCGAGGCGTTGGCGGAGCTCTGCCTTCTGGCTGACGGGGAGTTTGGGAACGAGCGCATCGCGCATATCGCGTAGCATCTGTACTTCGCCCGATTCTTCATAGAGCTCGGGATGCTCGAGCGAATCGTAATACTGCTTGAGAGACTCAAGCCCCTCGTCGATCGCAAAGATCGCGGCTTTGTTTTCTTCCGCCTTCATCGCGAGACTCGCGAGCGAGCGTGCACGCATCATCATGATGTACGGTCGATGGCCTTCCATGGCATGCCGGTCTTCCTCTTCCAGTGCATAGTCGCGGAAGAGATCGAGCACGCGCAGGTTGCGTGAGGTGTCACGAACCACGGCTTCGTAGTCCTCAAGAACAAGAAGCGCGATGTATCTGTGGTAGTACTGCTGGGCTTCTTCGCGGAGGGCCTTGCATTCTTCGCCGGTCAGGAAACGGGGGATGGTCGCATCCTCTTCCTCTTCTTCATCGCTTTCTATGAAGGTCTCAATCTCTGCATCGGTTTGCGGCTCAGAGGCGGATTCCAGGTTCTGGAGTTCGTCCATCTGAAGCTGATCTATGTGAGACTCGTGGTAGTCCAGGAGCGAGTCGTACCCCTCGGGACGCTTCCCGTCTGGGCGTCCTGAGACATGCATCTGAAGAAGCCCCAGATCAAGCCGAACCTGGATGCGGGGTTCACCATCTTTGCCCTCGATGACACGAACGGAGATTTTTCCCGCTTCGAAGGGCCATTCCTCCAGCATTTCAGTGAGATCGCGTTCCATGCTTCTCCGTATCGGGCGTTGCGGGCCGCAGTGTGCCACGGATTCTTGCGGATGCCAATAAAGTTTTCCAGAGACCGATCATATTCTCAAAAAAGGCCCCTGATCGTGCTAACCCTTGCAAACGGGCTAAGTTGTGGTCCACAGGAACCCAAGAAATTCCCCTGACTTCAGGGCTTTTCGGGTTCCGCCGATGGAACCATTCGGTTACACTGACGAACGGAGTAGTGGGAGGGATCTCTGTCCCCCCAGCCATCTGTTTATTTCCGGCAGCGCTAGCTGCGGAAAGGGTAGGGTAGGAAAGTGAGCACATCTATTAGTTCGTCTGTGTCCCGTACACGCGGGGCGTCGTCTAGCGTCAAGTCTTCATTGCAGACATACCTGCAGGAGATCAACCGCTATCCATTGCTGACTGCGGAAGAGGAGCGAGAGCTCGGTTGGCGGATCATCAACGAGCAGTGCCCCCAGGCGCGTGAGCGGATGATCATGAGCAACCTTCGTCTCGTAGTCGCGATTGCCAAGAAATACACCAACCGTGGTCTTCCCATCACGGACCTCATCGAGGAAGGCAACATCGGACTGATGCGTGCCGTCGAAGGATTTGATCCGGCGCAGGGTGCACGGTTCAGCACCTATGGCAGTTGGTGGATCAAGCAGGGCATCAAGCGTGCTCTGATGAACGCGAATCAACCGATCCACATCCCCGCGTACATGGTTGAGCTTATCGCGAAGTGGAAGATGCACTCGCGATTGCTTCGCGCCGAACTCGGCCACGAGCCAAGTATGGAACAACTCGCGGAGTCGATGGATCTTCCTCTCAAGAAGGTGCAAATCATTAAGCGTGCCGTGAAGGCATTCAATGCACCGAACCAGGCCCCTCGCGATATCGACGGCGAAGCGGTCGGGCTCGATGGCATCGTTGAAGATTACCGTTCCGACGCCCCCGATGAGCAATCGTTGCGGGAAGAAGAACTCGGGATCCTGCGTCGCCTGATGGAGACGATCGACGATCGTGAAGCTGAGATTCTGCGTCTGCGATTCGGTCTCGATGGGTCTGAGCCGCTGACACTCAAGGAGATTGCCGGTGAAGTTGGCATCTCTCGTGAGCGAGTGCGTCAGATCATTGAGGAATCCCTGGAGCGTCTGAACGAGCGATTGAATGACTCAAAGCCATCGCGGTTCTTCCGTCGCTCAGACAACGCATTCGAGGATCTCGGCGCTGATGATCAGCGGGCTCCCAGTATTCGAGAGAACGATCGCAGCATGAAGGCCGGCTGATCAGCAGCCCTTCTTTGAAAACCCAAACTCGTACTCATTTCTCTACGAACGAACGGGCACACCAGAGCGGTGTGCCCGTTTTTCTCGTGCGATGGGGGTGCTAGGATCTGTCCCGCTCAATCCGGGAATACTCCATGAATAAGGAGGGTTCCCCTCCCCCTGCATCGCAGGTATCGAGCGGCAGAGGAAATAGGAGCAACAGATTGACTGATACCCAGAATAAAGTGCACAAGGTCGTTGTCATCGGGTCTGGCCCGTCCGGTTGGACTGCGGCGATCTATGCAGCCCGCGCGAACCTCAACCCCGTTGTTTATGTCGGTGTTGCGAAACAGGACCCCGGGCCCATCCTCCCGGGCGGGCAGTTGATGCTGACGACGGATGTCGAGAACTACCCCGGGTTCCCAGACGGGATCGCCGGACCAGAGATGATGATGAAGTTCGAACAGCAGGCGAAGCGGTTCGGGACTCAGGTCGTCGGCGAGGATATCACGCGATGCGAGTTCAGCAATGACGGTTCGCCGCACACGCTGCACACTTCGAGCGGGGACACGATCCAGGCACATGCGGTCATCATCTCGACTGGGGCCACAGCGAACTGGCTGGGCTTAGAGAGTGAGATGCGTCTGGCAACCACTGGTGGCGGCGTGAGTGCGTGCGCGGTATGTGACGGTGCGCTTCCCGTCTTCCGTGATCAACCTCTCTGTGTCGTTGGTGGCGGCGATACCGCGATGGAAGAGGCGACATACCTCACCAACTTCGCGTCCAAGGTCTATGTCATCCACCGTCGTGACGAGCTCCGCGCCTCGCGTGTGATGCAGGAGCGGTTCCTGAGCAAGCCCAACGCGGAGGTGCTTTGGAACAAAGCCGTGGTCGAATGTCTGAGCGAGAAGGATGAGCACGGCAACGAGAAAATCAGCGGCGTGCGACTCAAGGACACTGTCACGGGCGAGTTGTCCGATCTTCCGGTGAAGGGTATGTTCGTCGCGATCGGTCACACCCCTGCGACAAAGTTCCTCAAAGAGTCCGGGCTTGAGTTTGACGAGTCGGGTTACATCGAGCTCAAAACCCGATCGAGCAAGACGAACATCGAGGGCGTCTTTGCTGCGGGTGATGTTGCTGACGCGACATACCGTCAGGCGATCACCGCCGCCGGTATGGGGTGCCAGGCAGCAATCGATTCCGAGCACTGGCTCGGTGCGCGTGGCTTGCACTGAGTTGATTTGACACAAGATCATTCTGGATCATGGATGCAATATGAAAAACACCCCGCGATGTGCGGGGTGTTTTTGTAATAGCTGATCACTGTTGGGTTTAACCCGCGTTCTTGTATGTCTCAAGTGCCGCTTCGAGTTCGGGCTTGTATCGCTCGTACTGCTCGGGCATCAGTTCGATGGCCTTTGTCTGCCATTTGACCGCTTCATCGTTCTTGCCGAGCTTGTGGGCTGCCTTCGCGTATGTATCGAGGAGCATCCACATTTCCCAGTTCGTCTTTTCGCACGCCTTTTTCATTGCATCGTACGCAAACTGGTAGTGCTTCTCGTTGAGCTTCTCGTGCTCGGATGCGAGCAGGCTCCAGGCCATGCGATTGAGTGAGCCCGGATCCGAAGCGTGGTTGTTGCTCAGGATATTTGCGATCATCATGGATTGCTCGATGTCGCCGCCCTTCTTGAGTCCGGACTCGAACATCTCGAAAGCCATGCCGATTCGGGTGTCGTTCTTATAGTTTTCGATTGCGTCTGATGCATCGAAGTTGCCTTCGATGACAGACTCAAGGGGGGCGTCCATGGCCATCGGATGCCCAACCCATGCGATGGTGCCGGTGCCATCGACGATGAACGCTGCGGGGATACCGTTCTGGCCGGCGGGAAGCATCCAAGTGTCTGACATCTTGGAATCGACTTCGACCGCGACGGTGTAGCTCATGCGATCGCCCTGGTCGGCGACAAACTTCTCGATCTCATTGATTCTGGTTGCCTGGTCCGGGAAGCGTTCCCAGATATTTACACCGATGAACTGCGCATCGTCTTTATGCTCTGCCTGCAGCTCGGAGAGGTGGGGGAATGCGGCGATGCACGGCCCGCACCAAGTCGCCCAGAACTCAACGACATAGACCTTGCCGTCCTGGAACTGCTCAACGGAATCACCCTTCACATACTTGGCGATCTGCAGTTCGGGGGCTTTGGATCCGATGAAGAGCTCGGGGAGTTTCACCTCGCCGACGATCTCTTCAAGTGAGAGGCGGTCGTTGCCAGCATGTGCTTGTTTATCCTGCTCCGGTCCGGAGAGCGCGGGGGAGGTCAGCAGAGTAAGGCCGGCACAAAGGCCTGCTATTGCGGTAAGGCTGTGGTTCATATGTCATCACTCCTCAGCGCCCGGGGACGGGCTTGGTGTTGGGGTTCTTTCAAGATACCGGTCAGATGCCACTCAGGTTGACAGGAATATGAAAAACCGGCAGAAACAAGGGGTATACACATCAAGTGTTCGGGTCATCCATGAAGGTCGCACTCGCCGAGCATCTTGAAACCCTTTCGAGAGAGGATCTGGCCTCCCAGGGTGGGGTCATCGACGGCGATCGCGATCGAGGGGTTTTCAGTATTGTGATGCATCAAGGGGTACGCAAACGCGATATTGATCTCAGCGCCGAGCAGGAACAGGCAAAGTTTAGAGAGCGAATGGCCTTCGCTCAGTTCTACAAGGAGAACCTCCCGCTGAGAGAACGGGAATCCTGTCGCTTTCAGCATATTGCAAGTTTCAGCGGCGTTATCCGTGATAATCCGAACGACGGCATGGTCAGAGGCCTCGTGAACGGAGATCGCACAGAGTTCAATATGAGCGTCATCGAGGTGCTCTGTGAGATCGAGCATCTTCCCGACTTTGTTCGTGAGGAACACACTAAACTGGACCGCGGTGGGTGGACAGTACCCCTGTGTCGTATCGAGCGGGACAGGTGTTTCAGTCATGGAGTCGCGTTCCGTGTGGAGTTGAGGTTCGCATGGGCGCCCGAGCGGGCAAGGATCTATTCAACCGTATCGTAATGGATTCTGCAACCCATAAACAGAAAAACGCCCCGATGAAAGGAGGGCGTTTGGGGGTCGTATCAGTTGGGCAGGATCAAACAGCGAAGCTGGAACCGCATCCACAACTGCTGGTGGCGTTGGGATTGTTGAAGACAAATCCGCGTCCCATGAGTTCATCCTTAAAGTCGACGATCACGCCGCCCAGGTAGAGCAGTGACTTAGGATCGATGATAATCTTGATCCCGTGCTGTTCGAAGACCTCGTCGCTGTCCTTCTGGGTCTCGGTGAGATCGAGGAGGTAGCTGAAACCGGAGCACCCTCCGCCTTTCACACCGACACGCAAACGGACCTTCTCAAGATCGAGATCCTGGTTCTCGATGATGGACTTGATTTCCTTTGCGGCGGCCTCTGTCACGATGACTGCCTGATCCTGTGTTGTTTCGGTGCTCATTCTGTACTCCTTGCCCTGCTTCATGCCGGGCGTGCGTTTCCGCTCGATCGGGTCAGGATTCTATACGCTCCAAGGGCGTTTGTGGATCGCTCAGTCACCCGTTCTTGTGCTTGTAATCCTCGATCGCGGCCTTGATCGCATCCTCAGCGAGGACCGAACAGTGGATCTTCACTGGAGGCAGTGAGAGCTCCTCAACGATCTGGGTGTTTTTGATCTCCATACCTTCTTCGAGGGTTTTTCCCTTGAGCCATTCTGTGGCGAGCGAGGAGGAAGCGATCGCGGAGCCGCAGCCGAAACACTTGAACTTCGCATCTTCGATCTTGCCGCCTTCGTCGACTTTGATCTGAAGCTGCATGACATCGCCGCACTCGGGGGCGCCGACGAGTCCAACGCCGATATCGGCGCGTTCCTTGATTTCCTTCTGCGTCCCGAAAGTCCCCACATTGCGGGGTTTTTCGTAATGCTCGATGACTTTTTCAGAGTATGCCATGGTTCACCTCATTGGTGGGGGATGTATTGTTCGTTCGACCTAGTGGTGTGCCCACTCGATCTTGGTGATATCGATGCCTTCGTTGTGCATATCGAACAGAGGCGATAGTTCTCGGAGCTTCGTCACCGCCTCGATGATCTTATCCGCGGCGTAATCGATTTGTTCTGGGGTCGTCCACCGCCCCATGCTGATCCGCAGCGAGGAGTGGGCGAGATCATCACCCACGCCGAGCGCCTTGAGCACATAGCTGGGCTCGAGCGATGCGCTTGTGCATGCCGAGCCGGAACTCATGGCGATCTCTTTCAAGGCCATCATCAGGCTTTCACCTTCGACAAAGCCGAAGGAGATGTTTGTGATGTTGGCGAGACGCCTGTCTTGCTGCCCATTGATCTGGACAACATCGAGAGCAGACTGGAGCTTGCTCTCGAGATGATTGCGGAGCCCGAGGAGCCGCTCCCGTTCGGAGTCCATGTCTGCGGCACAGAGTTCGCAGGCCTTGCCAAGTCCAACGATACCAGTCACATTGAGCGTGCCCGATCGGAACCCGCGTTCCTGACCGCCACCCTCTTGCAGGGGGGTGAGGCGAACACGCGGACGCCGACGACGGACATACAACGCTCCGATGCCCTTGGGACCATAGATTTTGTGCCCGGAGAGCGAGAGCAGATCGACATTGTCCTTTGTGACATCGGTCGGCATTTTCCCAACCCATTGCGTTGCATCGGTGTGGAAAATGACCCCCTTGTCATGGCAGAGCTCGCCGATCTCGGGGATCTCGTTGATCGTTCCGATTTCGTTGTTTGCCCACATGATGGTGACGAGGATCGTATCTTCGCGCATCGCGTTCTCGATCAACTCGCGGGTGATGATCCCGTCTTCGCCGGGCTCAAGCCAAGTCACATCAAAGCCTTCTTTTTCAAGACGCTTGCACGGATCCAGCACGGCCTTGTGCTCATGGATCGCGGTGATGATGTGGCCGCGGTTCTTTTCACCCGCGGGTTTCTTGGCGTACATGTTCGCCGTGCCCTTGATGGCGATGTTGTTCGATTCAGTGGAACCGGAGGTGAAGATAATTTCTTTCGCGTCTGCACCCAAGAGTGAAGCGACCTGGTCTCGTGCCTTATCGACGGCATTCTCCGCATCCCACCCGAAGGAGTGGTTGCGTGAACCGGGGTTCCCGAACATGTCGGTAAAGTACGGTGTCATGGCTTCGACGACTCGCGGGTCGCAGGGCGTGGTTGCGGCGTAATCGAGGTAGAAAGGCAGTTCAACGCTCATGATGTGAGTCCTCACAGCGTGGTATCGTCAGTGTCGGATGATTCAGGACCGCGCAGTCCTGTTATTTAGAATCATTCCAAGATATAGTATGGATAAATCCCTGCCGAAGCAAGGTCGATGAGGGGTAAACTGGCCCGATCACGGTTTATTGATCCTGGTTCCGGTATCGCATCACAACCCGATTTCCGGAGGGGTTGAACTCGACTTCGGTCATGTATGCTTTCATGAGCATCACGCCCCGGCCTGAGGGCTTGGAGAGGTTTTCCAGTAGTGTTGGGTCGGGCAGGTCCTCGGGCTTGAATCCGGGGCCCTGATCCTCTACCGCGATCTCAAAGACTTCTGGCGTGACCCGATGTTCGACCCGGACAGTCAGGGCATCATCAAGCCCGCGGTGGCCGTGCTCAAATGCGTTGGTGATTGCTTCTTCGATGGCAAGGCGAATTGCGAACACGGCGCTTGAACCAAACCCACTCTGCTCTGCCTGATCGAGAAGATCCTCAATCAGGGCAGTGATCGTCTCGCGGTCATGCGCGAGGTCCACGGCAGCTGCGCCCTTAATGTGGGTGTTGGGGTCGTTCATTTGGTTCGTAGAGCGTGACGGTGAGGGATCAACTCGCGAATGCGCTTCGTGCTTCTTCGGTCGTGTCGTGAATGTTGAAGAGCTTATTGAGGCGTGTGATCATGAAAACTTCATAGATCTGCGGGTCAATGTTTGCGAGATGAAGCTCGCCCGCCTTCTCTTTGATCTTGTTGTTGATCGTGATCAGTGCACCCAGCGCCGCCGATGAAAGGTGATCGACATTTGAGAAGCTAATGAGGAGCTTGGGGGTCGAGTTCTTCTCGATCTCGCTGGTGATCTCCTCGTTGATCGCCTGGATATTGGCTTCATCGAGGATATTGCGATCGACAAACTCGATCAGGGTTACCCCGTCACTGTCGCTGACTCGGAGTCTGGATTCGCTCATCGTTGTGTGTCCTCGTTCAATGCACCCACTGTATTGGGGAGGTGACTATAGAGCATGAGGCCGGCTCTGGCGCGTCAGGTTGGGGGAAAGCGGTGGATCCATATAAAAACGGGCGCACCGAATGGTGCGCCCGCGAGTTTGGAAAAGCAGTTGAATCAGCGTCCGAGCTGGTCGAGCAGACCTGGGAAGTTGAGTTCCTCTTCCTCATTCTGGATGAGGATGGTCGGCTTGAGGAGGATGAGCAGCGTCTTCTCTGACTTTGCATCGATTCGGTTTGAGAAGAATCGCGACAGGATCGGGATCTTGCTCAGGACCGGAACACCGGACTCAACCTCAACTTCTTCGATAAACCGCTGACCGCCGAGCAGGATGGTGCCCTGGTCGGGGATGGTCACGGTCGTCGAGAGCTGGGTCCCGATGACCTCAGGACGCTGGATCGGAGCGGAGAAGACCGAGGAGTCGCCGCCGGCCGTGCCGCCGCCGCCTGCAGCACCGCTGACCGTGACATTGTTCTCGGGGTCGAAGGTCACTGTCGACTGTGCCGTCCGGATCGTGAGGGTGACATAGCGACGGTCAGCCGACGCGACACCCTGGACATCAATGACGACACCGTCGGAGATCGGGGTCACGACGGGGTCAAACGCACCGGCACCAGAACCCGCAACGGGTGTCAGGTCGGAGATGAATGATGTCTGGTTTGTGACGGCGATGAATGCTCGCTGCCCGTTGGTGAAGGTCAGACGCGGAGCCGTCAGGATGACGCTTCGGCTGTCTGCCTGAGTCGCTTCGACGAGGAAGTCGACTTGGATGTCGTCAAGGAATCGTCCCGTCACGCCCAGCGCGGGATTCAGGTTCAGAATATCGCCTGCGAACGAGCTGCTGTTCGCCAGGAACTCGGTCAATCCGAACGAGTTCTGAGCCGCGCGGATAATGGACCACGAATCATCGCCCAAAATGGTGCCGTCGGGGAGGATGCCGCCGTTGAAGCCCGGCCCGAGAACGGGCTGTGTGATTGGGCCGATGGTGTCCGCAACACCGTCACCGTCGGTATCGATCGGGAAGTTGCCGCCGCCGCTGACATTATCAAGCAGGGGACCCGATGAATCGAAGTAGTCACTCGGGAGGAGGGATGGATCGATCACGCGTGCGAGCTGATACTCGGTGCTGTCGGCGTTGAAGTACACATCGAGGTCGAAGCCGATCTGCTCGAAGAAGTTCTGGTCAACCGAAAGGAAACGGGTTTCAACATTGATCTGGACCGCACGCTGTTGGCGGAGCTTGTTCAGCAAGCCGATGATCGCGCGATGGTTCTTCGGGGTCGATGTGATGATGAAGTTGCCGTTGAGCTCGGTGATCGAACTCGTATCACCGCCGTTTTCACGCCATCCTTCAGGATCAACATTATCCTGGATGAGGGTGATGATCGCATCGACTCGATCCTCGCGGCTGGTGATGTCCTGCGGGTCCTGTGTGCCGCCGGAGAACGGACTCGATCCGCCACCACCGCCACCACCGCCGCCACGGCCAGACTGCTGAATGGCGTTCGCGAGATCGAACTCTGGGGCGTTATCGAAGTCAGGAACGACGAAGATCAGGTCACGGATGTCATATGTTTCCAGAACCGTGTTGAGACGGAGAACTTCTTCTGATGCGATCGTCAAGATCCCGTCCTGCACTGCCCAGCCAGCGGGGAGCGTCGGGTCGGAGACCTTGGCGAGAACGCGGTCGAGAAGGACATTGATCGTCACGGAGTTGAGCTTGAGTGCGACTGGTGTGTCCGGGTCGACACCGATATCAGCGAGTGATTCCCAGTCCACATCGATATCGATCCCGGTGGTGGAACCGATGAATCCGACAACATCTTCGAATGCGTTGTCGTTGAACTCGACGGGCATCTTGGTGTTGTCCATCTTTGCGATGACAGCACGGTTTGCTTCTGACTCGGCGTACTCAAGGATGTCGCCGCGTCGGAAGCTGATCGATGGCCAGTCATCCGGGTACCCGATGATCGAGTCGGTCGCGACCATGGCTTCCTGATTATCGAGCGACTGGCGAGCGTAGCTCAGGCCCTTGTCGCGCTGGTAACCGAGGTTCTCACGGTAGATGAGGGTGTCCTGGATGATGTCTTTGAGCAGCAGACCTGCGGGGTTGGACGGATCCAGGAAGAGGATCGATTCAACAACCTCGAGGGCTTCCTCGTACTTGAGCTCCTGCTGGAGTGCATGGACGCGTTCGAGGTTTGCGATGATCTTTTCATCACGCTCACGCCGGCGGTTCTCGGCGAACTGAGCGGTTTCTTCGGCGAGGCGTTCGCGTTCGGCTTCACGCTCTGCGATCCGCTGCTGCTCTTCAGTCGAGTTGATCTGAGCGATCATCTCCGCGACTCTGTCCTGGTAGTTCTCGAAAGCGGACTCAGCCATCACATCGCGAGCACGCTTGATCGTCAGATCGGCCTGAGCCACGAGCGTACGAGCTGTGTCTGTATCTCCTTCGCTCAGGGCCTGACGGGATTGATCCATGTAGTTCTCGAACGCGGCTTGCGATCGCTGCAGGAGCAGTGAGTCATCCCGTACGGTGTCGCCGAGGATGTCATCCTCCGGGCCACCCTGAACGCCGAGCTGGATCTGAGCTTCGGCACGCCGTTCGCGAGCGAGTTCGAGATCATTTGCCGAGACATAGGCGTTGAAGTTTGTGACGATATTGGTGTACAGGGTCAGGGCTTCGTTGAAGCGTCGTTCCTCGAATGCGAGGTTCGCCTGGCCGAGGAGTGACTGTGCTTCAAACCTGCGTGCTGCGTCGAGGAGGTCGACCTGCGGCTCTTCTTCGACGAGTTCGATGTCGATGGGTTCGGCCTGAGTGGGCTCTTCGGGCTGGTTGCCGAGGTAGGACCCGGTGCGAGCACCGTCCTGCGTGGAGCCGGTGAGCCAGTCGGAGCTCATACCGCTCTCAGGAGCGAGCATCCCCATCGCGGGGTTGTAGTTGCCGAGGTTGCCCTGCGACTTCTCAATAGAAGTGAGCTTGCCACGGAGCACATCCAGTGTGTCCTGCTGTGTTTCGTTCAGCTCGAGACCCAGCTGCCCGATGCGGGTGATGAGGAGCTTGGAATGAGCGTAATCCCCAGCGTTGAATGCGTCGCGGACACGGTTGATCGCCCCATCGATCTTTCCCATCGCGTCGTTCTGGCGTGCTTCACAGAGATCGAGTACCGCGTTTGCTGCATCGATCTGGTCCGAGTCGGATCGGCTCGACTCGATGACAATGTTCGCCTGACGCTTCGCCTCGACAATGTTGTCTGTGCTCAGGGCGAGTTGTGCTTTCTGCAGGCTCATGTCAACGCGATCTGCACGCTGGAACATGGTGTTCGCTTTCGCGAGCAACGCCCAGAGTTGGTCGCTTTGCTGGTCACTCAGGGTGGCGCTGATGGGCGAGTCCTGGAGTGCGAGGAGCATGGCTCGTGCTCGAACTAGCTGGCCTTCGATGAGAAGTTGGTTCGCACGATCGAGAACCTCCTGTGTGTCTTCGCGCTGCGTGACACGCTCGAGCTCGACGCTCGCGAGCACGCTGGCGGAGGGAAGACCCGCGAACGCGACGGAGGCAAGGAGGAGGGAACGAACAGATCGGTAAGGTGTGGGTGACATCCGGATCACTCCGTTGGCTCTAGGCACTTGAGTTGGGATGGGGTCCAACTCGGGGCTGAGGTCAGGCGGGATGTGCACCGATTGCACCCTGAAATCCCGCGTTCTTGAACTGTTTTGCTGCAATAAAACATCGCAGCGACGCGTTTCGTGACTGGGTCACGAACTCCATGCCCTCGACGCTCGCGGGCACAGACCCCGGATCAGGTGTCATTCATGACACCGGATGCGGGAAGGGGGACGATACCGGGGTTGAACGAGGATCGCAAATCCCGGTGGCATGCAGTGTATCCAGATGAAACGAGAGCGTGTCGTATTTCGTGTTCTGGATTTGCGTTCGTTCGTGATTGAGTTGGTACTCATAGTCCCCGGCACGGAAGCGGGGCCGCGCCGTTTCGTCCCTATGTGATCCATATTCGAGTATTTGTCTGCGCGGTTCCCATGCGCGCAAAGTTCATTGCAGATCCAGTAACTTTGTCTGGTGCGCGCATGAACTTTCACTCGGCATCGTCTTTCATGCGGGCTTGAGTACTCGGAACGCCAACAGTGTTTCTGACTTTAAGGCATTGGCATTGATTGGTTTAGAGTCTGGCAGCTCTTTCAGGAGTACCTCTGTTTGTTTCTTCGTCATGCGGTTCGCGCTGATGACCGCGACATCGAACCAGTCCCCTCCCGGGTTGGCTGTCTGGATCACATATTCCTGAGTCAGCTCTTCAGCCCGACGCAGGTTCTCAGCGGTGAGCACGATCTGGGCATACTCGTCGTGCGGGCTTTGGTCGGTGCAGAATCGTGCCAGGCACAACCAGGGCGTGATTCCGAGTTCTTCACCCTCGTCGTCCACATTTGAGTCCGGGTCCACATTCAGGACTAGTCGCCATGCGTCGCGCATTCGCTCGAGGATCTCGTCCCCGTTCAACAGATCCGGGCGATCTTCGCTCGTCACGAGGATGGAGCGATGCTCGTGGGCCGCGGCGTCTGCCCCCGCTGGGTCCTCGCGTGGTGGGATTTCAAATGCCTCGAGCAGTCGCTCCACCCGCTGGCGAAACTCGGGTTCCACACGGACGGTCACGATCTTGTGCTCGTCAACGAATACATAGAAGAAGGGAGATTCGCTGACCGCTCCGAAGCCCACCATTCCATCCTCAAAGAAGAACGGAGTGTACTGCCTGATCGCGTTGGTGACTTTCTCTTTCCCGATTGGCTCGTACGCCATGAATGGGTCGATTTCGCGGTAAGCATCGTGTCCGATGTAATCGATGATGGGGAAGACGCGACCGGGCATCATCGCGAAGAGCTGCTGCCAGAGCGATTCGACGCGATCCGCGGGGACCACAATGTCAAACACATACTGATCGGGCCATGTCTCCCAATCCCCAACTTCCTCGGTCGAATCCTCGGGTTCGAACTCCGAGGTATAGCCGATGCCGGGAGTCATGGGCTCTACGGGGTAGACGCCGAGTGGGAACTTGAACCCCGCGATCGTTTTGCGTTCGATGCTTGGGTCGATCATGCATTGTGGCATCGTTCGTCCTTACCAACTGGGTGCCGCTCGCGTGGGAACTGGCGGGATCTCATCTCATATAGAATAGCAACGACGCCCGCGACGATGCGGATCGGGCGTGTGGTCTTCGACTCATGCGCATATCATTGTGCATGAGTACCGAGCCTACCCATTTCAGTGCCGATCATTCCAGTGATCTGCCCAGCATGTCCCGGCCGATGATCGCGATCGCGATCGGAAACACACGCACCCGTGTCGGGATCATGTCCGGCACAGAATGCCTCAAGGCACAATCTGTCCGCAGCGATGATTCTCCAGCGATCGTCGATGAGGTCCGATCTCTTTGGAGGGATTATGGGGACGGGGCATCCGACCCTGTTGTTGTGCTTTCGTCGGTCAATCACCAGCGTGCGAGCGAGATCGCCCGTTCGATCGATAAGGCGGGTTTCAGCTCAGTCTACCTATTCGGCCCAGATCTCCCTATACCCATCAGGCACACGCTCACGGAATCTGGAGAGAAAACGGTTGGGCAGGACCGACTCCTTTGTGCGATCGGTGCGTACCGCGTTGTGAGCCAGGCTTGTATCGTTGTGGATCTGGGGACCGCGATCACGGTGGACTTTGTCGATGGCGAAGGGGTTTTCCATGGCGGAGCGATCCTCCCCGGCGTCGGGATGATGTTCGAAGCGTTGCACGAGAAGACCGCGCATCTCCCGAAACTCAAGTATGAGAAGCCCGAACCGAACGATCTGAGCCCTGCGAAGCAGACGGATCTTGCGATGCAGCTTGGGGTGAACGCGTGCGTGCACGGTGCAATTCGCTGGCTGGCGGAACGCTACGCGGAGTTTTATGAGGGGTACCCCCAGATCATCGTGACGGGTGGGGATATGGGCGTGCTGGAAGGTGATGAACTCATCGAGGCGTTCGTCCCTGATCTCCAACTCCACGGCATTCGCGCTGCGTGTCTGATGCTCGCGGATGCGGATGTGAGTGACGAAGAGCTGTGAATGAACCGTGGCATGCGATTCTGACTCCTGCGGAACGCGCTGGCGCGATCGCGATGATACAGGTGCAAGGCGATGGGCTTGACCGCCTTGGCTTCCCGTTGGTGCCAATGGGTCAGATCAAGCGTGCCGATCTCTTCGGTATCGACGATGGCGTTATTTACGGTGTGGATACCCACACACAGATCCTGATGCCCCACGGTGGGGTCGCAATCCTGCGCCGAATCAGCGAAGAACTCTCGGGGCGTGGGTGCCCAGTCCGTGATTCGGTCAGGCCGCATGAGGTCTACCCAGAGGCTACTAACGAGATTGAGGCGTGGTGCATGCACGCTCTCTCGGTCATGGCGAGCCCACTTGGGGTGGATGTGCTTCTCGATCACACCGCCCGCTGGTTCGACATGGGCTGTGCTTCACGAAACGAGGCGAACGGCAGGGGACGATCGAGTGTTGCGCTCAATCGTTTGATCAATCCCCCAACAGTGGTGGCAGTAGGGCGGGCAAATATTGGGAAATCTTCTCTGCTCAATACGCTTGTGGGACAGCGGGTTGCGCTTGTGGCTGATGTCGTGGGGACGACCAGGGATCATGTCGGAGTTCCTGTCGATCTTGGTGGTGTGGTCGTTCGTTGGATCGACACCCCAGGTGTTGACGAGCGTGTGGAAGATGCAGACGAGATCGAAATCGCTGCTCGGGTCGTCGCGAATGCGGATCTGGTTATCCACTGCATCGATGCGGATGATGAACGCGGTGTACTTGATTCACGACTCAGCGCTGAAATCAGAGATCAAGTGAGCGTCGTTCGGCTCGGGATGCGGTCGGATTTGGGGCACCATCCGTGTGGGGTTGATGTTCGAGTATGCACGGGGCAAGTCGCTGAGGGGGTAGGGGATTTGGTGGCTCTGCTGCGGGATCAGCTCGTCCCTTCTGACGAGATTGACGATCCTTGTCCTTGGCGTTTCTGGGAGTCGCTCGCTCCTGAGGCATGATCAGTGAGATCTGCCCCCCTAGGATACGGACTCATCTAAACCCGACTTCGTATACCCAGACGGGTGTGCGGCAAGGTGTTGTGCACATGTTCCCGGGCCAAGTGCCTGGTACCCGAGGTGGCTATGGACGATCGTCAAACCAAAATCCGCGAGGGCGCAGGGCTCGAGGATTCACGCATCAATCAGGAGTTTATCGACTTCCTGAACAAGTGGAGCACGCCCGTATGTCTTGTGCTGCTGGTCGCGGCCGGGGTGTATTGGGGAATGAACTATCTTGAGCGGCAACGCGTCGCAAAGATCGATCAGGCCTTTAGCGAGTATGAAGCCGTGATCGCAGACGGCAACCCCTCGCCCAACTCGCTCAAGAGTATTGCGAGTGCAAACGAGGGGACCCAGAGCATCGCCGAGCTGGCTCGCCTGCGTGAGGTGGATCTCTATCTTGGTGCCTACACACTTGGGCTCGAGCCCGGGGCGCAGATCGACCCTGTCACACAGACCGTAACGAACGAGGAAGACATCCTGAGTGAGGAGCGTCGAAATCAGTTCCTTTCCTTTGCGGAATCGACGGCCAGGCAGGTGCTCGCGTCCACCGAGGGCGATGAGAACAAGGCGATTTTCACCATGCAGGCGCTCTCACGATTGGCGTCTGTTGAGGAAAGCCGGGACCAGTTCGATGCCGCAAGGTCGTATTACGAACGCCTTGGATCGATTGCAGAAGCCGAGATGTACCCTTCCATCAAGTCATTCGCTGAGAAGCGGATCGAGGAGCTTGAGTCGCTCAAATCAATCGGGGCCCTCCCGAATCAGGATCAGATCCCGTCGCTCGGTGGAAGCACCGCGGCCCCAACCATGCCTATCGAACTGAGCACGGACGCACCTGTTCAGTCTGATGCGGACACTGCCGAGGCGCAGAGCGAGGTTCCGGACGAAACCACGACGGAAGATGAGCCGGAGACGACGGACGAGCCGTGAGCGATCCTGTGCCCAACCCGGGCATCGATGATGCATCCGAATCGATTGACGCGAACGCTGAATCCGTCGGCGGTGATTTCCTCCTGCCTGGGGGCAAAGTCGACGGCGAGGCGATTCGTCGCGCGTACGAGACAGCGCGTGAGCAGGGGAATGATGAGTTTGTCGCGAAGGTGCGATTTACCCTCGCACGCGATCTGAAAGATCGATTGGACAAGTACCTCACCTCGCGGATCAAGTTCATGAGCCGGAGCAAGCTTCAGGCCTTGATCGATCAGGGTGGGGCGAAGGTCAACGGCGAGATCGCGAAGTCTTCGCTGAAGCTCCGTATCGGTGACACGATCGAGTTGGTGCTCCCGCCGCCGCCTAGCGGAGAGATCGAGCCGGACGATATCCCTCTTGATGTGTTGTTTGAGGACGAGCACATCCTCGTGCTCAACAAACAATCGGACATCATCGTTCATCCCGCGCGGATGGAGAACCGCGGGACGATGCTCAACGCGCTCGTGCACTATTTCCAGCAGTCCAAGTCTGGCGAGCTTTCGCATGTCGGAGAGGAGTTTGCGCGTCCGGGGGTTGTGCACCGGCTGGATCGTCACACATCGGGGTGCATCGTGTTCGCGAAGTCCGATCTTGCTCATTGGAAGATGGGAGCGAAGTTTGAGCAGCGTGAGGTCGACAAACGATATCTCGCCCTGGTACACGGCTGGGTCAGCAAGCACGAGCAGCTGATCGATCTCCCGCTCGGACCGCACCCATCTCGGGTCCGCGGATCGCGTGAGAAGCGCGTAGTCCGGTTTGATGATTTGGGTAAGCCAAGTCAAACAATCTGCAGGGTGCGGGAGCGGTACGAGCTTCCCGCGTTGTTGAACAAGACCGTTTCCCGCAGATACACGCTGGTTGAGCTTGAACTGCTCACCGGACGAACGCACCAGATCCGTGTGCATCTGTCCCATCTGGGGCATCCGATTGTCGGGGATGACATGTATAAGGGCAAGCCGATACACAATCTGGACGGTGAGGTCATGCTCGATAAGCCTGCGCTGCATGCGGCCCTGCTCGCGTTTGATCACCCGATGAGCGACGAGTCGTTGGCTTTCATCGCTCCGGTCCGATCGGATGTACGAAATGTGCTCGAGTTCCTTCGCACGGAGGGGAATCCGCGGGCGCATTTCGTGCCGGGGACCGTTCCAATGGAGCGTCTGGGGCTCGATTGAGTCTTTCTTATTCAGAATGGATCAAGATCGGTGCTTTGTGTCCGAGAATATCCCAAATTTGTGGGCATCCTCTCGTTTTTGTGGCCTATTTCTGTGGGACGAAGGACGGTTACACAACCGTCCACACAGTTACTTGAGAGGGCACACATTATGGAATCTACGAAGGCTGTACTGGCGCTGGCGTGCTGCGCTGGATTCGCACACGCGGGAATCGCGAGTAGCGTCATACTCGACGACTTTGACAGCGACCCCAACGACGATCTTGGTGGGGTCGGAACTTACTCTGCGATCATTCTGAACAACCCCTTTAATCAGGGCTCTGACTTCAGCCTTGACACCCTGCTGAGCACTGGTGCTGATACCGGGTCTTTGATTTTCAACTCTGGGATCGGTGTTGAGCAGCAGGGCACCATCATCTACAACGATGAGGGTGCGGGGCTGGACCTGGATGCGGCCGGGCTTGGCGTGCAGGGGTTCGAGATGGACTTCGTGATGATCGACCAAGATTTTTATGCGCAGATCGATCTGTTTACCTATGACGACATGGGCAACACCATCGGTTCCGCGTCACGCGTGATTCAGATCGGTGCGGGTATGGATGTGACAGCGGATTGGAGTCTCGAGGATTTTAGTGTTGCGGACGCGTTCGACGCATCGGACATCGATGAGTTGCGTCTGACGTTTAATGTCCGCAACAACCCGACCGCGTCGCTTGATTTCATCGCGACCGAGTTCCGTGCTGTTGTGCCGCCTCCTGGTTCGGCGGCCCTGCTTGGCTTGGGTGGTCTTCTGGTAGCCCGGCGTGGACGCGACTGACACATGGAGTTGATCAAGGCCATGTTCACACCCGCAATAGCGGGTGTTTTTCATTGCGTAAATAAACCCGCGCCTGCATGAGCCTGTTCGTGTTCGAGCAGCCAACGCTTGCGAGGCAGCCCGCCGCCGTACCCGTGGAGCGTGCCGTCTGCAGCGATCACGCGGTGGCACGGGATGACGATCGAGACACGGTTCTTTCCATTTGCCAATCCAACGGCACGCGATCCGCCTGGATTGTCCAGCCGCGTTGCGAGCTCGCCGTAGCTCACGGTTTCTCCGAACGGGATCTGGACGAGTGCGTTCCAGACGCGTTGCTGCCACTCCGTGCCCGGCGTGTCGAGCGGTACTGTGAACTGCTGCAAGTCGCCGTTGAAGTATGCCGCTAGTTCGCCCGCGAGTAGATCGAGCAGCGGGTGCGCCCCTTCAATCATCCTTGTATCGAACGCGGATTCAAGCTCTTCTGTCTCGCGAGATCGGCGCTCGGGCGAGCCCATCTCAAGCAGGCAAATTCCCTTATCCGTTGTTGCGGCACGCATCGGGCAGAGTGGGGTGTCGATCGTTGTCGAGATGAGCGTCATACCCAAACAATACCCGCCCGGCGGGTGGTGTGCTCGCCGGGCGGGATAAAGATTGAGAGCGTGCGGTGTCTCGGGCCGCATTACTTGGACCGGCAGCATTTGCAGCGTTTGCCGTCCGATTTCGCCTCTCGGGGTTTCAGATGAGGTTTGATCGCGATCTTCGCGACCTGGTTGTCGATCCGTGCGAGTCGCACCGAACGGGTGTCGAGCATCTCCGTCTTTCGGTTGTGGTTGCGGACCACCACGAAGGGGAGGCACACACCCACAACCTTGCGGGGGAGTTCTGGTTCGCACGGGCGGCGGACGATCTGTTGGATGTACAACTCGTCGTCGCCGATCGCGTTGTCACGCAGCATGAGATACTGGTGCTGCGAATGCAGCGTCATGACATACATTCCGACATTGATGTCTTCTGGCGCAAGCGAACGCGCTATTATCATGTTCGTGTCCATTGTTTCATGTCCTTGGCGCATGAGATACCTATGGCGTATGCGCATCGCATACGTTCTGAATCAAACCGATGTCTCGCACGCGCACGCACACAACGCGCGGCGATACAAGATCGGTACAGCAGCCGGGAAATCAGTTGTGGTGTGTGAGCCGGGGTGACGACACCCGGCGTGCCGTCAACCCGCTATATCAAGCGCCGATTGTGTAAAGCGGTACGCTTTGCACATGCGGCTGCTGATGATCTGTTCTCTGCGATGATTCCAGAGCAATGCGGGGACTCCTTTCATCACGCGAACCATTCGCGCGATCTGTCGTGCATCTGTTATTGGCGATAGGACAGCCAAAGTCAATGCAATATTGCAAAAACATGCGAGAAAAACTGTTTGGATCGCATTACCCGATCTGAGTCTGCCCGCCCATGTAGGGCACGAGTGCCTCGGGGATCGTGATCGATCCGTCCTCGTTCTGATACATCTCAAGGATCGGGATCAGGATGCGGGGCGACGCGGCAACGGTGTTATTGAGTGAGTGGCAGAAGGTTGTCGCCCCCTTGCCGCCCTCACCGCCTGGGCGGTATCGCATATTCAGGCGTCGGCACTGGTAGTCGTACAGCCGCGAAGCGGAATGGGTCTCGCCAAAGTCGCCCATCGGTGTGCCGTCCGAGTCTTCGTCTCCACGGGAAGGCATCCAGCACTCGATGTCGATCATGTCCGCGTTCTTCACGCCCAAGTCACCCGTGCAGCACTGGAGCAGGCGGTGGGGGAGCCCGAGCGATTTGAGCAGGTTCTCCACAAAGCCCATCATGTCCTTGTGGTGCTGGCGCGATTTGGCTTCGTCGGCGACATCGATAACGACCTGCTCGACCTTGTCAAACTGGTGGATCCGGTAGAGCCCGGCTGTGTCCTTGCCTGCGGCGCCGGCTTCACGACGGAAGCAGGTCGAGACGGTGACATACTTGCGTGGGAGTGTGCCCTCGTCGAGAATCTCGTCTTGGTGGAGCCCCATGAGCCCGACCTCGCCCGTGCCGGTGAGGAACATGTCCTGACCGCCGCCCCGCTCGACCTCGTTGATGTGGTAGGCCTGATCGCGACCGCCCGGAAAGAAGCCTGTGCCGACCATGGCCTCTTCGCGCACGAGCACGGGGACGCTCATCGGCGAGAACCCGTTCTTGTTCACCATCGTGTCGAACGCGTAGCGGAGGATCGCTTGGTGGAGTTTCATCCCGTCGCCCGTGAGGATGTACGAGCGTGACCCCGCAATTTTAACGCCGCGGGGAAAATCGACAAGGTTGTGTATATCGCAGAGCTCGATGTGGGACTTGGGCGCGAATCCCTTGTTTTGCTCGAACGACTTGTCCCAGTCCCAGCCCTCGGGCGCCCAGCGGGAGATCTCGATGTTGTCGTCGCTCGTGGTTCCGACTGGGACATCATCGTCGGGTGGGAGTGGGATCGAGAGGAGGATTTCATTAAGCCTGGGCTCGATCTCGGAGATCTGGGCATCGAGGGCGGTGATCTGCTCCTTCATCTTCGCCGGCGCGGCTTTGATCTCATCGATCTGGGTCTGGATCGCTGGCTTGTCTTCGTCGCTTGCACCCTTGAGCTTGCCCATGAGCTGCCCGATCTTGGGACCGGTCTCCTTGGAGAGCTTGTTCTGCTCTGCACGAAGGGCCTCCTGCTCGCTCATAAGCGAGCGTTTCTGCTCGTCGAGCTTCAGGAGGGTGTCGATATCGGGCGCGTAGTTCTTCTTTTTCGCGCCGTCGATGAATCGTTGCGGGTTTTCACGGAGTGCCTTCAGGTCGATCATGGTCGAAGAGTGTAGGTTCGCCCGCTCGTTTCGTGCGGGGATCGACTGTGTTGGTTTCGTGTTGTACCATGTCCGTATGGATCCCCACCCGATCGCGCCCGCTTGGTTGGTCCTGCCCATCGCGGCGGTGGCGCTGATCCTACAGGCCGGGTACCTGATCGCGATCAAGGATGCAACGCCCAAACAGATGCCCCCGAGCCGGAAACGCATCCGGATCGCGTCGGGGTGGCTGAGCATGTTCGCGATCCCGTTGTCTGCCTATGGGTTTGGGCTCGCGTCTCCCAGCAGCGCCGGGACCTTCACAATTATCTGGATGCTCGTAATCGGGCTGATCGGTGCGATCGTCTTCCTCGCGGTGCTCGATGCGATGAACACCATGCGGCTCCATCGATCAGAGGGTGATCAGGTGCACAAGGAACTCCGCGAAAAGCTCCGTCGTGATCTGGATGAGATGCGGGAGCAGCGCGAGCGGGGCAACCCATGAGCGGTGATCGCGTCCCGCCCCCAACGAAACTGCCCAGCGTGATCACGACCCCGATGTCGTGGTTGTATTCGATCGGGATCAATAAGAAGAATCGTGACTACGACGCGGGCAAGGGGGTGACGAAGTTCGATCGCCCAGTGATCTCTATCGGGAACCTGAGCACGGGGGGAACGGGGAAGACCCCGATGGTTCATCTGGTCGTCAGGGCGTTGCAGCGGACCGGAAAGAAACCTGTGATTGCGATGCGAGGCTACGGCGCAAAGCCCGGCGAGAAAGGGGACGAACAGATCGAGCACGAGTTCGCACTCCCGGGTGTTCCTGTGGTCGCTCAGCCGGATCGGATCGGAGGGCTCAACCATCTATTCGCACAGGAGGCGGGGCGAGATATAGATTGTGTTGTGCTCGACGATGGGTTCCAGCACCGAAAGATCGCGCGGGATCTGGACATTGTGCTGATCGATGCTTCTCGCCCTCCCGATCGCGACGCGCTCCTGCCCGAGGGGCACCTTCGCGAAACGATCCAATCTCTGTCCCGTGCAGGGCTAGTTATTCTGACGCACTGCGAGCGTGTCAACAACGCAGAAATCAATCGGCTGCGAGCGATCGTCTCTCGATTCGCAACGGATACTCCGGTCATCGAGGCGCGTCATGAATGGGACTCGATCATCTCCTATACGCATACGGGTTCAGGGTGGCAGGAGCAGGTTCTCAGTTGCAACGAGCTTGCACCGGAAAAGGTTCGGGTTGTGGCGGGGATTGGCAACACGGACGCGTTTGCGAAACAAGCGCAAACACAGGGCATGGAAGTGTCCCAGTTGACTGAACTGCGCGATCATCAGGCGTTAGGCGACAAAATGATCGAGCGGTTGTTTCAGCCTTCCAATCTCAGGCGAAGCGAGCCGATTCTCATGACTCAGAAGGATTGGGTAAAAGCAAAAAACTCGGTCGCATGGACAAAAGAGGCGCGTGTCTTGGTGCCAGTGTTGAGGATGGAAATCGAAGATCGGGCTTTGTTTGAGGACACGCTCTTTTCACCAGTCATATGGGGGAAAACCTCGTTTCCTTCAAAAAGATAGCGTTTCGTTGTCACTTGTAGTTGCGTCCGATAGAATATGGGTGCTCTCGCGCCCTTTACCGTGGGGGGTTCCCACGGGTGTATACACCGTGAATAGGCAGCCGAGATGATGAGGGGTCTTCATCTGAAAGACAGCATTTGCAATGGCAGCCCGAATCACGGGACTGCGCGTTGATACCTACATCTCTCAGCGTGCAGAATCAATGACTTATCGACTTGAGATCGGAGAACACATGAGAATCGGAATGAATACCACCAAGCTCAGCGTTGCGATGCTGTTGGGTGCAATGCTTGCGGGCTGTACCCAGACACAATCAACGCGTCATGATCACGCAGATCACGATACGCCTGCGGCTCAGCAGCAGGAAGAGCAGCCCTCCAGCGTGCGTGGGTGGGGGTACTACTCTCCTCGACATGGTGGGGACGAGTCCGCATCGCGTATGGCATTCCCAACGGGTGACCCAGACACCAGCGCAATGTTGGTGCATCAGGTCATGCCCAACGAGGTCGCACGCGGGCAGGACTTCGAGTTCTCGTACCATATCACGAACCTCACTAGCGCTGAACTTCAGAATGTCATGCTGATGATGGACTCGAGCTCGAATCTCGAGATCTCGAACTCGACCCCTGATGGAAACATGAGCGGCGATGGCATGACCTGGGCGCTTGGCAACATGGGCCCTGGCGAAACCAAGGTCATCGAACTCGTCGGTTCCGCAAGCGAAGTGGGTATGGCCAGTGATTGCATCACTGTCTCGTACAACAACTTCCTCTGTGCAACGACCAAGGTCGTTGAGCCGGCACTCGCGCTTTCCAAGACCGCGACCGCTGAAGCGCTCACTTGTGACGAGATCGTCATCCGCTACCTCGTCGAGAACACCGGTTCCGGCGCTGCGAGCAATGTCGTGATCAAGGACACCCTCCCAGAGGGTCTGGCAATGAACAACGGTTCACGCTCGGTCAACATCCCGGTCGGCACCCTTGCCGCGGGCGAAAGCCGTGCGTTCGAAGTTCGTGCGAACGCTTCTCGCACCGGCGAGTTCTCCTCGGGTGCGATGGCAACCGCGGACGCTGGTCTCGAAGCAGAAGCAGGCGCGACCAACACTGTGATCACCCAGCCCGAGCTCGCGGTTGGTGTCGAGTGCACGCAGACCCGCTTCCTCGGCCGCAACTTCACTTATGAGTACTCGATCGAGAACACCGGCAACGGTGTTGCGAACAGTGCTACCGCTTCTGCAAGCATCCCGCAGGGCACCTCCGTGGTACGCGTAAGCGACGGCGGACGCGTGGTCGGCAACAATGTCGTCTGGGACTTCGGCGCCATGGGCGTTGGTGACTCGGGCAACTTCTCGATGACCGTTTCGGCATCGAGCATCGGTACCTACACCTCCACGGTGACCGCGAACGCGGAGTGTGCTGATTCCGTCTCGGATTCCTGCCGCACCGAGATCAAGGGTATTCCCGCGATCCTCCTCGAAGTGGTCGATGTCACTGACCCGGTCGAGGTCGGTCAGCAGACTACCTATGTGATCACGGTCACCAACCAGGGTTCGGCCGACGACAACAACATCCGTATCGTCGCGACTCTGCCTGCTGAGCAGTCCTTCGTCTCCGCTTCTGGCGCGACGAACGGCACCGCTGACGGCAAGACAGTCACCTTCGCACCGTCCGGGCCTCTGGCACCTGGCGCAGCGATCTCGTGGCGTGTGACGGTTCGTGCTGAAGCAGAGGCCGACTCACGATTTGCTGTTGAAATGACTTCGGCAAACCTCAAGAGCCCGGTCAACGAGACCGAAGCAACCAACCTCTACGAGTGATCGAAGAGCCCGGTTTCCGGGTGAAATGAATCACACTTCAGGGGCACCTCCGTCAGGGGGTGCCCTTTTCTTGTGCCTGATCCGCCATTGGAGCGCATCTGAAATCTATGAATCGTTTCTCAAAGAACATGAAGCATTGAATCCATTGCTGCGTTAGATTGGTACAAACAGCGTCATGAATCCCGATCTCCCCAAACTTGAGAATCCCGATGCGATGCCCTTCGTGGTGCTCGCAAGTTCCTCGCCGCGCCGGCGTCTGATGTTCGAAGAGCTAGGTGTTCGGCATACGGTGATCCCGGCGAGTGTGGACGATGGCGAGCTGTTCCACGCCACGCATGTCGATCCCGCTGAATGGGTTGCCGCTCTTGCATATCTCAAGGCCGCTTCTTCTGCGCAGCTTTACATCGCGGACCCGCAGATCAAGCGGGGAGCCAATACGCTCGTCATCGGCGCAGACACGGTGTGCGTGCACAATGGGAAGGTCATGGGACAGCCCGGCGATCGCAATGAGGCGCACGCGATGATCCTGTCCATGAGCGATGCGGAGCACGAGGTGCTGACAGGGATCGCGATCGTGGATCCGATTACTGGGCGACGAGAAATCTTTATCGATCGATCAGTTGTGCGTGTCGGTGTCATCCCTGAGAGTGAGATTGTTGCGTATCTCGAATCCGAGCAATGGCGGGGGAAGGCCGGGGCGTACAACATCACCGAGCGACTCGCTGCGGGGTGGCCGATTGAGTTCGATGGTGATGAGACATCCATCGTCGGTATCCCATTGACCCGAACCCTTGAACGCGTGCAGCAGTTCTTTGTCGATTGAATGTGACGCGGAAATCAGGCAGCTTTGCGGGATGAACTCTGATCCTCGTGCAGCATACGCCATGCGTCTCTGCTGGGCACGAGCAGCGATGCGGGCACAGTCGATTCATCCGAGAGCATCGTAACCTTGGTCAAGGTGATGAAGGTCGCGTAGGTTGCATCCTGCTTGGACGCCCAATAGGCATCGTCGCCGAGCACGCGATCGTTGTAGATGCGTCTGAGATGATCGATGTCGTTCGAGGTCAGCCCGGAGTACTGGTCCACACGGTGGACAGTTGCCTTGCCGATCACAGACTGGTTTGCGGGTTTGATGTAGATAGCATCACCCGGGTTCACTCTGTTGTATGGGGCGCGACGATCGACACCCATGCGTGCCTCGACCAGCTTTTGCCCCGTCATGATCAGGGAGGCGTACTTTGGATGAACGATCATCAGGTGTGTGTCCGGCATGATCTGTGTATCGGACGATCAGAGACACAGCTTTTGAATCACGGAACCTGGTATCGAGAAAATCTTGAAATGGCTCACCCGTCAGTGTGTATCCCGCATTTTCTCGATGGTTCCCGTTGTTGAGAGCCCATCGATGAGATCGAGGATTACGGTCTTCCCGCCGTGTTTTTCAACGATTTCTGCACCGACGACGGTTTCAGGGGTGTAATCGCCGCCCTTTACAAGTACATCAGGTTTGATGGACTCGATGAGCTTGATCGGGGTTTCTTCGTTGAACAGGACGACCGAATCGACACATTGAAGAGCGCTGAGCAGGTAGGCACGATGGTTCTGATTATTGACGGGGCGCTCGGGTCCCTTGAGTTCTCGGACGGAGTGGTCGTCGTTGAGTCCGATAATCAGCATGTCTCCGAGCGAAGCGCATCGCTGGAGGAGGGACACATGTCCTGCATGGAGGATGTCGAAACACCCATTCGTGAACACGATCCTTTGTCCACTCTGCCGCGCGGCTCTCACCTGGACAAGGACCTCTTCGAGTGAACGGGGGCGTCCGAGTTCATTGGTTCTCTGGGAGAGTAAATCGTCGTGGATCTTCTCCAAGGCGATGGGGGCGACACCGAAGATCTCGACTTCAAGCCCTGCGGCTGCGTTTGCGAATCGCGTCGCGTTGACCCAATCGAGCCCGTTGGCGCGCCCTGCTGCGAGTGCTGCGAGCATCATATCGCCCGCGCCGGTGACATCGTACACCTCTCGTGCGGTTGTTGGAACATGCACGAGTTCCGCGTCGTTGCGATGTGCGAGCAGGGCACCCTGTTTATCGAGTGTGAGAATGATGGTGTCGAGCTGGTATGTATCGAGAATCGTCCTTGCGAGATGTTCGCGGTGCGCTTCGCGTGCGTCTTCGGGCGCGTTGATGCCTGTTGCGAGTTCCGCTTCGGTTCGGTTTGGCGTGATCGCGGTTGCGCCCCGGTACTTCGAGTAATCCTTGATCGGTGCGGGGTCGACGAGGACGGGGACTCCTGCTGCCTTCGCGCGATCGATGATCTTCTGACACAGCGATGGTGTGCAGACGCCCTTGTTGTAGTCCTCGATGCAGACGACATCGGTGTTCTCGAGGGCTTTGTCGAAGGCCTTGAGGATTTGAGACTCGATCTGGACACTGATCGGTTCATTGGACTCGAAATCGACGCGGAACATCTTCTGGGCGTGGCGTCCCTGCGCGAGCCCGATCAGGTTTCTCTTTACCGTCGTAGGGCGGGTGTCATCTGGTATCAGTCCTGAACAATCCACGCCAGATTTGGACAGGGCGTCGCTCAGGATCTCGGATTCGGGGTCATTGCCGACGACACCGAAGACGCTCACATGGCCGTGCAGAGCGATCAGATCGAGTGTGAGATTCGCCGCACCGCCAGGTTGGGATTGCTGATCCTGGACATGCAGGACCGGGACGGGCGCGTCGGGGGAGAGACGCGTCGCGGACCCCTTCAGAAGCTGATCGAGCATGAAATCGCCGATCACGATCGCGTTGAAAGGTTTCCATTCCGAGAGTGCGGCGAGCAATGTGTCCATCGTGGGGCATGGTAGGGGATATGGGTGCAAAAAGAAGACAACCCGCGTGATGCGGGTTGTCGTTCATAGATTGAAAACTGCTGAAAGATCAGCTTGCGCAGCAGGGCTTGGTGCAGTCTGGGCCGCAAACCTTCTTGTCGCCGTGCTCATGAGCATGCTCGGCACCGCCGCAGGTTCCGCAGCAGTCGCCCTTCGCTTCGTCGCCGCCACAGGTGCCACAGCAAGCAGCTTTATCGCCGCATGCATCGCCGTCACGACACTGGGTGCTCGAGCAACCGATGAGCAGTGCGGATGCTGCGACGAGACCGATCAGTGCAAACTTCTTCTTCATAGGGGTATCTCCGTTTCCAGGTGTTTGTGTTCATGGTGCCATCCGGAGTGTTCAGATCCAGTTGGCAGGTCATGTAGCGTATCCGAATCAAATCGGATACTGAGGGAATTATTCCGCGAATCTGTTAAGAAAGTGTGTCGGAATCCTGATTTTCGAGCAAATCCGGACGTCTTTGCTGCGTTCGAGCGAGGCGTTGCTGCAAACGCCAGAGCGCGACGGATTCGTGATCGCCGCTCAGGAGTTCTGAGGGGACCTCCATCCCTTCCCATACCCGCGGGCGGGTGTAGTGGGGGCAATCGAGGAGCTTGGCACCGTCAGGGATATTGATCTTGGCCAGCTGCTTCTTCCTTATCGGGTGTCCTTCCGCGTCTGTGGTCTGGGCCTGGGAGAAGGAATCCTCGACCGCGGAGTCGTCGTGCCCGAGGGCGCCGGGCTGGACGCGGGCGAGGGCGTCGATGAGGACGAGGGCGCCGAGTTCGCCGCCGGAAAGGACATAGTCCCCGATACTGATTTCGAGGGGGTCGAGTTTTTCGATTACGCGTTCATCGATGCCCTCGTAGTGCCCTGCGATCATCAGGATCCGTGGCTCGGAGGCGAGACGCTCAACGAGTTCCTGCGTCAGCGGACGCCCCTGTGGAGTGAGGAGGATCCGACGCGCAGGTGTTGGATCTGCGGATTCGACCGCCTGAACTGCGTCCCAGACAGGTTGGCACATCATGACCATGCCCGGACCGCCACCGAACGGGCGATCGTCGGTTTTGTTGTGCTTGTTGTCCGCAAAGTCGCGGATATTGGTCGCGTGGACCTCGATGAGGCCCGCGTCGATGACGCGTTTGGGGATGGAGACTCCCAGCACGCCGGGCGATTGGGTCTCGAAGAGCTCGGGGAAGGTGGTCAGGACATCGATCCGCATGGGTGATGGTAGTGCGGAACCCCAAGAAAACACGCGAAAGGGGGGCGATGAGGTGGATTCATGCGTTGTGGAGGGGAATCATTGAGACCCGGCGAACGCAGACAGCCCCAACGGTTGGGACAGTCGAGGGATCAAACCGGCTCATATGAGTCCGGTCGCGTCGGGAATGTACCCCGCGATAGTGCGGGCAAGGACACGAAGGAGTCACACCATGATCCGTATTCGTATGCAGCGCTTCGGCCGCACCCACCGCCCGTTCTACCGTATCAACGCGATCGATCAGCGTACGCGTCGCAACGGCCGCGTCCTTGAGAACCTCGGGTTCTACAACCCGATGGAGAAGGACGAAGACAAGCAGATCGAGCTCAAGGTTGATGCGATCAAGTCATGGATCGCGAAGGGTGCCCAGCCGAGCGATACCGTGATGGACATGCTTGGCAACCGCGATCTTCTTGAGGGTGATATGAAAGCCCAGTGGGAGAAGCAGCGCGAGATCAACAACAAGCGTGGCGAGTGCAAGAAGGCCGTTAAGGGCATCGAAGCAATCGTCGCTGAACTCGACAAGATGGCTGAGGATTCCGATGCGGATCTGACCCCTTTCGCAAACACCGCGAAGCGCGAGCTTAACAACGCGAAGAACGCTGTCGCAAACGCGAAGGTCGATATCGCAAGCAAGGCACTCGCGACCGCAGAGGACGCGAAGAAGCAAGCGGACGCAGCGCAGCCCGCTCCTGAGCCTGAGCCCGAAGCAGAAGCTGAAGGTGGCGAAGAGGAAGCAAGCGAGTAAGCTTGATTCTGAGATCAGAACTGAAAAACACCCTGCGACTGCAGGGTGTTTTTTCGTATGGACATCAGGTGACTATCGCCAGTCGATGACGATTTTTCCGAACTGTTCACCGGCTTCGAGTCGCTCGTAGGCGCTGGTGCACTCTTCGGGTTTGAAGACCTTGTCGATGACGGGTTTGAGATCGCCTGTGTTGAACAGGGCCGTAACCTCTTTGAACTCGTCGTTTGACCCCATTGTGGATCCGAGGATCCTGAGCTGGTTCCAGAAGATCCGGGCGAGATCTGTGGTTGCGTCTGGGCCGGTGGTACACCCCGGCGTGACATAGGCGCCACCTCTCGCGAGTGACTTGATGCTGGAGAGATGGGTTGCTTTGCCGACGGAGTCGACGGCCATGTCTACGCCGCGTTTGTGGGTCCAACCGCGGACATCGCGGGACCAGTCCTGTCCCTCATCAAGGATCGCATGATCCGCGCCAAGCTCGATCGCTTTATCGAGTTTCCACTGGTGGCGTGAGGTCACACAGACCGAGCATCCGAGGTGCTTGGCGATCGCGAGCGCGGATGTCGCGACCCCGCCTCCGATCCCGGTGATGAGGACGGATTGCCCAGGGCGGAGATCTCCCTTGGTCACCATCATGGAGTAGGCAGTCAGGGCACAGAGCCCGAATGCCGCGGCCTCGATCGGATCCGCGTCGTCTGCAATCGCGGCGAGGTTGTTCGCTGGGCACGCAAACATTTCAGCATGGGCGCCGTTGTGGTGCTCACCGATGAGTTCGTAGTTGGGGCACATGGTGCTTGCAGGTGGATCGGTGGGGCGTGCGCGATCGGGTATGATGACTGCTGCGTTGTATATCACGCGTTTACCGATCCAGCCCTTATCGACGCCATCGCCAACGGCCAGTACCTCGCCGCACCCGTCACAGCCTGAGACGCGGGGGTAATCGAGATCGAGCCCGGGTACACCCTTGCCGACCCAGAGATCCATATGATTGAATGCTGAGCAGAGTGTTTTCACGATGACCTCGCCCGGGCGTGCCATAAGTGGGTCTGGCCAGCTCGATTGCAGGTCGATGTTTGGTGCGACTGGATTGCCTTGCTTTGTGACGACGATTGCTCTCATAGGCAAAGTGTATACCTCGGTGCTGATCGGGCTTGTAGACGCAGTATCGTGTTTTTCAATGCTTTTTGCGGGTCGACAAGCGGTGCGGAGGGGCCTATCGTTGCCGTCCCGGCGCGGAGATCGCGTACGGGTCTAGTGTAAGGATGAGTGCCATGGGCAACCAGCAGATTATCGAATCGATCAACGCAGATCAGCTCAAGAGTGATGTTCCTCGCTTTGACATCGGCGACACAGTTAATGTGCATGTCCGTATCGTCGAGGGCGATAAGGAGCGTATCCAGGTCTTCTCGGGGATCCTGATCTCGCGTAAGGGTCGTGGCATCGACGAGAACATCACTGTGCGTCGCATGGTTGGTGACATCGGCGTTGAGCGTACATGGCCGATGAACTCCCCGCTGATCGCGAAGTTCGAGGTTGTTCGTCGTGGTGACGCTCGTCGCGCGAAGCTCTACTACCTCCGCGATCGCGTTGGTAAGTCCCGCCGTCTTCGTGACCGCCGCCGCGGCCTGAAGCATGTCGAGGGCATGGACACCGTGCAGAAGTAAGCACACGGTTGAAAGATATACACAAAGCCCCGCTGCAGATGTAGCGGGGTTTTTTCGTGTGTGCGTATACGGCGCGGTATCATCGAGGCGGATCAGATCAGTGAAATATCGTTGAGCGCAGGGAAGGTCGTCCGCCATTCGTGGAGGATGCTGGGATCGATCTCGACTGAGAGAACGGCCTCTGTGTCATCGAGTTCGCCGAGGATCGTGCCTTTGGGATCGATTGCGATGGATCCGCCTGCGTATGGCAGATGTGGATCGTTCCCGCAACGGTTCACGGCCAAGACAAAACACTGGTTCTCGATCGCGCGAGCGATATTGAGCGTTCGCCAGTGGGACTGGCGGTGGCTCGGCCAGTTTGCACCCAACGCGAAGACATGTGCGCCTTCCCTCACGCCCAGCCTGAAGAGCTCCGGGAAACGCAGGTCATAGCACACCGCGGGGCAGACGCGGAGTGCGTTCCAGTCGTAGTGTTTGAGCGATTGGCCCCCGACATAGGATTCCGATTCGCGACCAAATGAAAACGGGTGGATCTTCGCGTATTCACAGATCGGAGTGTCATGTGAAGGGGCACATATCGTGGCATTGTTGAGCGCATGTGAGGCGTCTGGGTCGCGGGTTGCTCGTGATCCGTGGATGTAGCACTTCGTCTCGTTCGCAAGTTGCTGCAGGAAGGCGAGCGTTTCGCCGCTGCTGTCGTTCGCGACCTGTGTGTTGAGAGTGAAGCCGACATCGAAGAGTTCTGGGAGGACGATCAGGTCGCCCTGTTTCGGGCCGCACTGATCGAGGTGTCTGCGAACACCTTCATAGTTCGCGTGTTTGTCTTCCCATGAGATGTCGAGTTGGATCAGGTGGGCTTGCATGGTGAATGATAGTGTCATCCACCCGCGGTCTCGATGAGCTGACTCCGCGATGATTTAGGCATGTTCGTGAGTATGCGGATGGAATCGACCTCTACGAGCATGAGCGGGAGTGTTCCGAGCTTCGCTTTCCTCGCTTTGCACTCAATCCGGCAAGCGACATAGGTGTGCAGTTGCTCTGGAAGTTCGGCAACCCCATCGATGATGATGAGAGGATACAAGGTCTCATCGCTGTCCTGTTCTGCTACGAACATCGGTGGGAGTCCGCCTTTGAGGCACAGAATGGCACATGAGCGATGGGCGAACCCATCGCCGGGCTTCATGGCTCCGAGGAAGCACTTGCCGTCGATGATCTCGCCTGTGTATATGGAGGGTTCTGCCTCAAGGAGTTCCAGCTCTGGCTTGTCGATATGGATGACATCCTGGATGAGTTGTGGGCGGACACCATCGGGTGAAAGCTCGATCATGCGGCGCCCTTCGCGTTGGAGTTCGTACCCCATGAGTTTGACATGCGTGCCGAAGAATGGTTCGAGTTGCTGGTGGGCACCTGCTTTTCCCATGCTGACGACCAGCAGCGTCTCCTCCTCTGTAACAAGCATCGGGTAGGGGGTGTTGATCAGAAGCCCGTTCCATGTTTGCTCGTTGGAGATATCCCAGGTCGCAAAGCCGGGAGATCGTTGGGAGAGCACGATCAGCAGCGAAGCGAGTAATGCCCAGATCGAGATCAAGCAGATCACGAAAATCATCGCCGTGCGGTGTTTTCTGGGTGCGGGCAAGTATCCCACATAGAAGGGATCGTTGGATTGCGGGGGCTTGCTGTCTTTGGCATCAGAGCTCATTCGCTATCCCCTTCATTCAGCCAGGGGTCGAATGGCACTGGTTCAACATGTGTGCCCGGTGGGTGAGGCTCCGGGCGGATGAGCACACGCCGGCCTTCGACACGGATTTCGTAGGTCGAAATTTTTTCTGTGTAAGGTGGTGGCGACTCCCCTGTGTCGGGTTTGTACTGATACCCATGCCAGGGACAGGTGATACACCCGTCAATGATCTTGCCTTCTCCCAGAGGTCCTCCCTGATGAGCGCAGACATTGGTAACTGCGGAGAGGGAGTTGTCGTTGCGGAATATTGCGATCCTGTCCTGTCCTTCGATCTGGACGACCTTTGCACGCGATTCCTGGATTTCATCGACCGAGCACACATCGACCCACTCTGCGTTGTTGTCTTCTTCGAGTTGCAGCGGGTTTCGGTTGAAATCGAACATCACCTCGCGAGCACCTGTCCATAAATGGAGCGATAGGACGGTGGCGGCACCAAGTAAGAGCATCAGTGTGGGGATGAGATTGGGTTCGGATTGGAGTGCGCCGAAGAGAACATGCGCAATGACGAGTGTGTACGCGATGTATACGAGCATGTGGAGCGTTTTCCACCATGCGTCTCCGAGTGTGGCGAGCCAGAAATCATGGGAGGTTGCGGCCATCATCGCGAAGATGAGCAGGGCAAGGAAGCCGAAGAACTCGAAAGGGACACTGCCGGGTGGTGCGTCAAGAACGGCGAGAACTGGGTTCTCAGTTCCGAATCCGCCATAGAAACCGAGTGCGAGCAGGGCGTGGAGCAGCGCGACAACGAAGAAGGAAACCCCGAGGTGACGACGGTTGTACAGAAGCGGTGCAGCGAGCGGGGTGATGCGAGCGAGGGGCCCGATGATCAGGATGATGTGCAGCATGAGCATGGCACAGACACCGAACGCGCGGATCAAGAGTATGGGCAGCGATATGTTCTCGGGTGGCGGGAAGAAAACTCGGCCAAAGAGCACAAAGAGCGCGATAAATCCCGTCACGCTCAGAGCGATAATCAGGTCGTATATGCGTTTGTGCGCGTTCCATTGGACGGCGCGATACGCATCGCTCATGAGGGGGCTCCTGACATCAGCCAAGCGATCGTGAACAAAGCCATCAGCACGAGTATCACGCAGAGTATGACAAATAGATGGATCGCACGGTGCATTCGTCTCATTTGTGAAAGATCCTGATCAGAAGATACGGCCAAAGAATGGCTGTACCCGGGATGCATAGGACCCTGAATGGGAGGGTAGCGTTTTGCGTCATCGGATTGATGCGCTTGTGCCACGAGAACACGAATGGGAACGCGAGTACGAGCCCAATCGCGAGGTAGATGCCGACAACATAGACAACAAACGCAATCATGCGATTCAGATCATGAACGCTCTTTGAGCAGTCCCCCCCAGTACATGAGATGAGTATACCCGCAACAGGGCATCGATGCCCCTTAACTAGGGGGATGTGTTGTACGCCGCATGAATCTGTTTCGTGGTCGATTGAGGATCCGCTTGCTCAAAGTGGCGGAGGGGTGTCTAAGTCATTAAAAGAAAGCGGGTTAGGCGTGAGTGGGGGCGGTCGGTAGTGTTCGGTTTCGGCTCAGAGGAGCGGAGCGAGAGGTGGGGGATGGCCCTGAATGGACGATCGAAACGCCTCCAATCGGATATATTCGCGGTATGAGCGAATCTCACTCCCGCCGTCAGTTCATCAAATCATCCTCTCTGGCGTCCTTCGGTTCGCTCGGGATTCTTGCCGGCAGTGCAAGAGGGTCGGAGCCCGATTCAGTACCAGCACCCGAGCGTGTATCGAACACATGGTCGTCACCGAAGCACCCGGTAAGCATTTCGTCAAAGAACGGGCTTGTCGCCGTGGCCCGCGCCGTTGAACGCATCAAGGCTGGAGATGATCCTGTGCTGGGTGTTGTCGATGGTGTGGGGATCGTCGAGGCAGACCCGGACGACATGACAGTGGGGTACGGCGGGCTTCCAAATGAGCGAGGCGTGGTGCAACTCGATTCCTCGGTGATGCACGGTCCAACACACAAGGCAGGATCTGTCGCGTGCATCGAGAACATCATGCACCCTGCGCGTGTCGCGCTCAAGGTCCTGCAGACGACTGACCATGTCATGATCGTTGGGAAAGGGGCGTATGAGTTTGCTCGTGCGCATGGGTTCCCGCACGAGGAGTTGCTCACTGAGAAAGCACGCAAGGCGTGGTTGCGATGGAAACAGACCGGGTCCGATCGGGACGACTGGCTCGATCCGGACCAAATGGATTGGGATGAGGATGGTACTCGCCGTATTGGTGGCGTCGACGGGTTCAGCTCGGTCCCGTTCACCTATGGCACGATTCATTGTGGGGCGGTGGATACGCATGGCGATGTCGCCGCGTGCACAACCACGAGCGGGCTGAGCTACAAGATTCCGGGACGAGTGGGGGATTCGCCGATCATTGGTGCTGGGATGTATGTAGAAAACGATATCGGCTCTGCGGGCGCGACTGGGCGTGGAGAGGCAGTCATTCAGTCGTGCGGATCATTCGCGATCGTGCAGGCGATGGGTGAAGGGATGGAGCCGACGCAAGCATGCCTGCATGTGCTCAGGCGCATCGTGTCGAACTCAAGGCGGCAGAAGCGTCTGATGCAGAGTGCTGAGCGTCCTAACTTCAATGTGGTGCTGTACGCATTGCGCAAGGATGGGGCGTACGGCTCTGCGGCGATGTTTCCTGGTGCACGCTTTGCGGTGGCAGATGAAAACGGCGCTCGTCTGGAGCGGTGCGCGGCGTTGTTTGAATCATGATCCATAACAAGCAAAGAGCCCGGGGGTATGTCGGGCTCTGAGCAGCGAGAAGCAAAGGTTGGGGATTTCTCGCCGGTGTACTTTTCGATTGCGAACAGCGTCTCGATGCAGCATTTGAGCTGTTTTGGATGTTGTTTTTCGCTATACTGATGTCGCAGGGCCTGTGGCGGAATTGGCATACGCAGCGGACTTAAAATCCGCCGGGGTAAAACCCTTGCGGGTTCGAGTCCCGCCAGGCCCATTCGTTGCCTCGTGCAACACATCGAACACAGATGCAGGGACCGGCAAAGAGCCAGGTCCCGCCTCTGTTTTTGGGGATTCACACACTTCTTCGCTGCTTGTTGCCGACCGCTGCTGCGCCGCGTTTTGTAGTGACTGAAAGAAGATTCATCGATCCCACTCTGCCCTCTCCACCTGATCGAGTATCATGGTGAAGATTGAAGCAATACGGACCAGCGTTCTCAGAGGGTTTGCATGGACATTGATATTCACATGCCCGAGCGCCTTTTCCACTGCGCTGCGCGATCGGGTTGATCTTGACCCTCGAACAGTTCAGCGATCTGTATCGCTATCCGTTGGGATCGGAAGTGTTCCGCACCGAGCATCTCGGTAGCGTTCTCGTATTCGCTGAGTAGGACCGCCTCAGCTTCATTGGTACGCCCCATGCGCCCGAGGCATTCGCCACGGTTTGCCCGAAAAACGATGGACATGATCTGGTCCTCCCCCATCGTCGATTCAGCAGTTTGGATGGCGAGATCAAACTGCGGCAACGCCCGATCGAAGTCACCTGTCTCCATGTACGCCCTCGCTAGATTGCCCAGACTCGAGCAGGTCGCCGGGTGATTCACACCGATGGAATCCATTCGGATCTCGATCGTCTCTCTGAGCATGGGTATCGCTCGCTGGGGCTCACCCATGTGGATGTACACCAATGCCAAGTTATTCATGGTGACGGCCATCTCTGGGTGTCGCGGACCGAGGCGTTCGCGACGGATTTCCAACGCGCGCTGGTGTGCAGCGAGGGCTTCATCGAAATGGCCAGCAACCACGAGTGTGTTGGCGTAATCGTTGTATACCTCTGCGATCTCAGTGTGAACCGGACCGTAGAACGCGATGAGCGCTTCTATTCCCCTGCGGTGACAGGAGATTGCTTCCTCAAGCTCTCCCTGATACTCAAGCACAGAGCCGAGCGAGCTCAGCGTATGCCCGACTCGTGGATCCTCGGTGGGATCCTGATCTTCTAACTTCTTGGCAACCTCACGGAAAAACTGCTCGCTCTCGTCGTAGCGACCTGTCCAGTAGTAGACATGGCCGAGGCTGCCATCGGAAGTTATGATGATTTTCGGTCGGCCGATTTGTTCATACAGCGCGGAAGCCTCCTCGAAGTGCGCTTCTGCATCCTCGTATCGCCCGGCTTTGGTCTCGATCTGTGCGAGCTGCTCGATAGAGCGTGCAACCTGCACGCCGTGCTGACCGTGGAGGGCGGCTTGCGTGTCCCGTGCTTGCTGCGTTAGAAGGATTGCCTGCTCGTACTGCCCGAGTGTATCGTACACCTGGGCCATAACCAGTCGGAGGCGGGCGTTGGTCTCCGGTTGTTCGCTCAGTTCCCCCTCATCAAGGCGGCGTGTGGCGTCGTCGAGGACCTGTCGGACGGTTATCTCCTCGTTCATTGCGCTGTTTGGCTCAATGCTGCGGAGCATTTCTACGAGGAACCCGCTGACGGCTGCTGAGGTCTGAGACTCGGCAACGGCACGCCCGCGTTCTTGGCCGATCCAGAAGAAGGCCACGATCACTAGCAGTGTGATCAATGCAACGCTGGCTGAGAGAACCGTGTTGCGCTGCACGAAACGGGCCGCGAGATATGGCACGCTGGGGCGGCGGGCGTTAACCGGCTGGCGATTCAGAATGCGGCGGAGATCCGCGGCAAACGCTTCCATGGTCTGATATCGCCGGTCCGGCGTGCGGCTCATGGCCTTCGCGATCACGATTTCAATATCGCCACGCAGCGTTCGGTTCATCCCGCCGAGCGGTTTGGGATCCTGCTCGCACACCAGGTGAGCAGCTCGAACGAGTGAAGCATCGGACAGATCAAACGGCTCGCAACCCGCGAGGATGGTGTATGCGACCGCGCCAAGGGAGTAGATATCCGAGCGGGCATCGACACCTGAGCGATCGATCCCGAACTGTTCTGGGCTCATGTACTGAAGCGTGCCAATCGGACCGCTGTCGGGGCTGGTCATTGTTTGAATGGTCAGATCGGCGCTGTGGAGGCGGGCGATACCGAAGTCGAGGACCTTGGGCTGTCCCGCTCCAGTTCGCTCCGGGATGACCTTGATGTTCGCGGGTTTGAGGTCTCGGTGGATGACGCCACGGCTGTGGGCTGTCTGCACTGCGTCGGCTACTCGCGCGAGCAGGCGGATGCGTTCATCAATACTCAGCCCCCGAGAAGTAACCCACTGATCGATCTGCTCGCCCTCGACCAGCTCCATTGCGATGTAGGGCGTGCGTGAGCCGAAGAGCTCAGCTACGCAAGACTCGTAGATCCGAGCGACACCCGGGTCTTCGATCATCGCGAGTGCTTGGGCTTCTTGTGTCAGCCGTCGGCGCTGCTCTCCTGAGCCGAGCCCGGGCACGACCTTGATGGCAACCTTCCGTTTGGGCTGGTCCTGCTCGGCCTCGTAGACCACGCCCATGCCGCCACGCCCGAGCTCACAGAGGACAGCGTAGGGCCCGATGGTCTCCGGGAGCCGGTGCTGATCGAGCGCTTCAATCATCGCCGAGTCGATCAGCGATCGGAAAGTGCCGGTGGGGTTGTCGCCCGAATGATCCTGATCGTGTTCGATCATGCGGAGCAGCTCGGTTCGAAGCGCCTCGTCCTCACCGCACTGTTCATCGATGAACGCACGCTGCTTCGGCTTCGAAAGCTCAATGCACCGCTCGAAGAGCTCCATCATGCGGCTGAAGCGATCAGGATCCATCTTCGCCTTCCTGCGCGAGACGAGACGAGAGCCAGGCACGGGCGGCGCGCCAGTCGGTGCGGACGGTGCGGTCGGTCACATCAAGAACGCGGGCGATCTCGTCGTCCTGCATGCCGGCGAAATAGCGCATCTCGACGACGCGAGCCTTTCGCTCGTCGAGCTGCTCAAGTTCGCGGATTGCCTCGTCAAGTGCAAGGATCATGACCGGGTCAAGCTGACCGTTGCTCTCGATGCCGGTCAGGGTGACGGATGAGCGATGACCGCTCCCTCGCTTGAGACTGTTCTTTGTGCGAAAGTGCTCGATAAGCGCGTGACGCATGGCCTTGGCAGCGACCGCCCGGAAGTGCTCCTGGTCCTTTGCGGATGTGTCGCTCCTGGCGATCTTCATGTACGCCTCGTGGACCAGCGCGGTGGGCTGGAGCGTCTGGCCGGGCGTCTGGTCGCGCCACCAGGATTGAGCAAGCCCCCGTAGCTCGTCATACACAACAGTGAACAGCCCCTCGGTGTCCGGTTGTGGAGTATCACGGTCCTTCATTCCCCGAGGATACCCGTTTTTTGATCCATAGATCGAATCTTTGTCATTCCAGAAGATTTTTTCGAAATGGCCTTCCGGTGTGATTGCCCGTTCGCGTGGTCAGGGGTGAGGGAACCACTTCACCATACTGATCAAAGGAGATCATCATGACGAGTCTGCGAACGAAGAACATCACTCGAACCGGGTTTGTCGCGATGAGTCTCGCATTGTTCAGCGGCACCGCCCTCGGTAATACTGACTTCGGCATCGATAATGATGCAGAGTATCAGCAGTTGGTCGATGCCATGCGGGCCACGGAGTATGTCCGAACAGACATGATCCTTACGATTGACGAGCGTCCTCGCCTCTACGCGGGGCTCGCTGGATTAATCGCTTTTTCCGAGCGGAACCCGGACGCGAGTGACGAGCAGCTCTCCGCATTCTTGGATGTGTGGGATGCGGCGCTTTCCGGATTCGACTCGAGAGACCCTGATCTGGGGCGAGCCGAAAACTTTCATGCTGCAGTTCGGTTTGCTCGTGTCGAAGACCCGTCATTGGACGGAACGGATGTCAATATTGGGAAGCGTGCGCTGGAACTACTGGGCGCAACGGTCCCGGATCCAGACGGCTTTGAGTCGATCCAGCTCCGAATGGTGCGCTTTGAGACCGCGCTCGCACGCGGGCTGAATCACCGTCCCGCGATCTACGAGATGCTCGTTGCGGGGTTCTACGGGCAAGACCTGGCGGGGCATGAGCGTCCAATCTTGCCAACACTGTTGAACAGCTACTTCCTCGCCAACGGCGTCGATCCCGCACTCGGCATGGTGCGTGGAGATTTACCCGAGATCGAGGCCGGGCTGGCATCGATGCCCGCCGACTACACAGCATACCAGGCCGCGATCGCCGCCGGTGCGGCGAACGATCAGCTCCGCACGCAGGTCGAAGCGGAGTTTACTTTCCTGCGCGATCGGCTCGACAGCATCGTTGATGGTCTCGCGACCAGCGACACCACGCCCAGCCTGATCGATGGACTCGATGTCACGCCGCAGGAAATGCAGGACATCGTCGACGACCTGCATGATCGACTCATGGAGACCGCCGAGTCGCGTGCGTTCACGGCTGGAGCAGCGTTCCTGATGCTCCAGAGCCAGTTCGACGACATCACCGCGTATGGCACCAACGCTCAGGACTTCAGCGCCATCACGCTGGAAACCAGCAACACATTCGCGTACATCGAATCGAGCCTTAGCATCTCATCGAATCTGACCCAGGCCTACTTCAACTACGGGGACAGCGACTACGCATCGATGGCGGACAACCTATTCGGCACGGCCTCCGATGTGCTCGGGCTGGTTGGCCTCAGCTTCGGTGGACCGGGCGTGGACGAACAGATCTTCGACCAGGTCGTCGAGCTCCGACAGCAGGTCGAAGACATGCGGCTCGAGATGCACGAGCGATTCGACCGCATCGATCAGCAGCTCGACATCATGTACGACACCATCGTGCTCGGATTCGATCAGATCGGCGACCAGATCGGCGACCTGCAGGACGATGTCGACTCGATCGTGCTGGAGATCGCATCCGCACGCTCGCAGCTCCGCCGCCTCGAAGCCACCCTCTACGGCGTCGCCGAGGACATCCTCCTCACGGACCTCACCAATGAGGCCAATATCGTGCTCGACTACCGCAACGAGAACGGCGTCGATTTGCCGTACCTCGGCGGGAGCCCTGACTTCATCACCGCCTCGGAGAGCTTCTTCACCTACGCCACGGTGACATCGCAGAGCGAAGCGTTCGCCGGCTCGAGGACGAATCCCACGGTCAACCTCACGAACGCGGACGAGTATGTCGGCGATGGACCGGTCGCGCGATACCTCAACGACCTCGCCGTGTTGCCCACCTCACTCGGGTTGCCCGCGTTGTCCAACACACCGCTGGCCGGTATCGAGCCGTGGACGCAAGCAGCGGCGGCTTACGCGCAGCTCTCACGGGAGAGCCCGTGGTATTTCAACTTCCGCTACGGGCAGCAGCTCGACGATTACAACGCGGACCCAATGAACGAGTCACTCCCTGAGCTCGACAGGATCATGCTCTCCGGCCAACGCCTCGAAGCCCTCGTAGAGAGCATCCGTGAGATCGATGACGATGGCCAGTCGGCGCTCTTTGACGCGCTCACCGACAACTACCGCGATGCGGCAGACGAGGTCCAGGCTGAGATCGACGCGATCATCGCCGAGAATACGCCGGCGATGTTCAGCAACGGCTCGGTGACGGTCAACTACTGGATGCAGGAGCCGCAGAATGTGGCCACGCTGCTCCCGAATCTGAACAACATCAGCTCGGCTGATCTCTCGTATTCACTGCCCATCCCCGGCACCTCGGGTGACAATGGCTACGACACATTCTGCCTCGCAGACAGCATCCCTGAGGCACGCCGGACCCAACTCTGGCACCTGCTCCGTCGTCAGGAGCGTGTCGCGGCTGGGGGATCGGCCGATGACATCCGGGCACGGGTCGGTTTCTCTATGAATGGCAGCGAGGGCGTCGCGGAGCTGTGGATCGGAGACTCTACCGCGAGTTCAGCAGATGCACGACGAATCATCCGCTACGACTCCGAGCAATGGACCCCAGTGCTCGAATTCTGGATCCCCGCTCCGCTGAGCTCGAGCTTCGCGGCAGCCGCGTTCGGTGAGGTCTGGCTGCAAGAAGGGCTCCTCGGTTCAACATCATTCGATAATGAGGTCACATCGGACCGGCAGACGCCTTCGATCGGCAGCACCTACTCCGAATCCCCATTCTTCTACGGGTCGATGCGCTACCGCATCACGATCCAGAGCACCTTCTCAAGCCCCGTGGGGCTAGGCCAGATCTACCCGCGCCTCCACGACTACCGCGTTTCGATCTACTCGGACATTCTCTCTGACCTCGCGGATACCGCTTCGCCGCTATTCACGGCAGCCGAGAAGCTCGATCATGCCGAATCGCTGATCGACGCCTATGTCACACTCGGCATGCCACTGGAAATGCAGGAAAGCGAGGTCCTCCGTGCCGCCCTGCGTGGTACGCCGGACCTGGTCAATCCCCGGGAGTTGGGCATCCGCTCAGGTGATGTGTTCAGTCTCGTCGCGGACATGTTCACCAACGACACAACTTCCGACTGGGCCGATCCGGGCTCGGATGCGAGCCTGATCGGCGCCCTGCTGCGTGATCGTATCGACATCATTGAAGAAGAGATCGAGCGTGGACTCCAGCGTCCGTCCGCGACCCCCGGCTATGTCGGCTGGATGCTCGCTGAACTCAGCCACCTGCGTGGAACCGCATCCGAGCTCGCTACGGACGATACCTACTCAGCAGGAATCAACGGCTCGATCGAGGTGTCCCCGACCGATGGCCTGCTGAGCAACGATGTGATGCAGGAATACAGCACCGTTCTGGTCGACCTGTCGTACGAGACCAACCCTGAGTATGTCGCGCCCCAGCACGGCCAGGTCACGGTCAACGCCGACGGGTCATTCAGCTACCAGGCCGACCCCGGATTCGTGGGCAGCGACTCGTTCACCTATCGGGCTACGGCTACGGTCAATGGGACTACGAACACAGTGTTCAGCGCCCCGGCGACCGTCGTTCTCAAAGTCAGCAACCCGTCGTGCAATGACGCTGATCTGGCGACGCCGTATGGCGAGCTTAACTTCTTCGATGTCAGTGCCTTCCTCGTTGCATACAACGCGAGCGATCCGGTCGCCGATTTCAATGGGGACGGTCAGTTCAACTTCTTCGATGTCTCCGCCTTCCTAACCGCCTTCGGCAACGGGTGTCCCTGATCGGGCACCAATCAGAGAAGAGAACAAACTCATGCAAAGCCGCCCATAGATATGGGCGGCTTTTTCTTGCTCAGTAGATTCACGCTTTACGCCCAAACAGAGGGCTCGATTGGGGAGCGAGCCGGTTGATCTTGCTCTCCGTGAGCGTGTGCAACTCGTCAAGTTGTAGGTTCTTCACTTGTATGCCTTGAGTATCCTGCTCATGGGCACCCGGCCGTGAATGCATTGAGGAACGCGCTCACATCGAAGAAATCGAAGTTCCCATCGCCTGTCAAGTCTGCGATTGGGTCATCCGCGTTGAACGCATTGAGGAACGCACTCACATCGAAGAAATCCAGCACGCCGTCGCCCGTGAAGTCCGCGACGCAGGTGTTGCCGGTGTCCGCGATGAAGTCGTAGAGCAGTACATCGTATCGATTCACGATCTCGGGTTCGAAGGACCCCACGACATAAACATGCCCACCCGAACCACTCGTGATCGCGGTCGGAAACTCAAGCGAGACGCCCGTGTCGAACCGCGAACGATCCTGGAACACCCCATCGGTGCTCCACTGTTCGACCGCGACATCGCCGCCGTCAGAATCGATGAAGTACATGAATCCATCACCCGATGACGCGAGGTGCTGGTCCTTGTTGGTCGTGCTCACCGTTGCGTTCGCATCGATCGTCCACTCGAACACGCCCATCGGGTCGAAGCTGGCCGCGAACAACCCCATCGGCCCGGACCCTGAGAGAATCACCTGATCGGGTGCGATCCAGGTGAAATCGTACGGGTATGCGTTGCCCGATCGGGTATCAAAGACCGCATCGATCATGGTGCCGTCATCGTCGTACATGACGATTGCTGCGTCGCGATCACTGAACCCGTTGATCGAAACCCCCGCGCCAACGAACACATTGCCAGCGTTGTCCGTGGTGATCGCGCTCCCGAGTGTCTCGTTGACGCTCGTGTCATCTGTCAGATCCAAACGCTCCTCCCAGAGGACGGTCCCGCCGGGATCGATTTTGGTGGTGATCATCTCCGAACCGAACTCATCGTCGTCTCTGCCGTGCCCGGTCGCGATGATATTGCCCATCGCATCGAATGTGATCGCCTCCCCTTGTGCGCTTGCGTTACCCGTGTGCGTGGAGGGGAAGAACGCGTCGAACATCTCGTTCCCCATCGCGTCGTAACACACGACCGCGAAGTACACATTCTGGAAACTCGCGTCGCGTGCCCAACCGGTCATTGCGAACTCGCCATTGGGTCCGATCGCGTACCCGCGTGGGTACTGCTGGGCGCTGGGGTTGCCGCCATCGAATCGACGCGACCAGAGCAGGTTCCCGTCCGTGTCGTACTTCACCACCAGCCATTGGACCCCGAAGCTCGGACCCCATGATTGTCCGGCGATGTAGACATTTCCCTCGTGATCGAGCCCCATGAACCCGGGCTGATCGTAATGATCGCCCGCCCCATTGAAGCTTCGATCCCACAGGAGATTTCCGTCCGCATCGAACTTGGTGATGAGGAAATCTTCTTCATTTGCGTTAAAGGTCGTCGTGCCCCCCACAAAGATCTCGCCTTGATCATTCACACGCACAAACTCGCCGCGGTCCACATTGAAGAAGTTGTCGTACCCCTCCTGCCAGTTCACCACCAGAGAGGGTGGGTCCACCGGCGTGTCGCAGTTGTTGAGCATCGTGTAGACCCTGCTGAGGGTGTTATCGACATACGCGATATCGATCGCACCGTCGCCGTCGAAGTCGTTGAGCGTCACACCGATTGGGTTGGTCCCGTTATCGAGCGTCTGCGTGGTTCCGAATGTCCCGTCCCCGTTGCCTGGCAACAGTGTGATCACATCACCGACCTGACAAGCAACGACCAGATCGAGGAACCCGTCATCGTTGAGATCTGCGGCCTCGACGCTTTTGGGCGCGACACCGGTCGTGAAGCGTTGTTCCGGTGCGAAGCTGCCCGCGCCGTTGCCCATCAGCACCGAGACCGTGTTGCCCAACTGCGTGAGCCCGTCCCAGTTCGTCGCGATCGCGTCGAGGTTCCCGTCGCCGTCGAGGTCCTCGAGGATCACACCGACCGGGCGCTGCCCGACCGTGAACGCCTGGTTGGATGGGAAAGTCCCGTCGCCCGCGTTGTAGAGCACGGTGACTGTGTTTGAATCCTCATTGCCCACGATGATGTCCATGTCCCCGTCGTTATCCACATCGCCCGCGTCCATACAGTACGGGCTCACATTCGCGGGGAACAAACCGACTGAGGTAAACCCAAGCCCGTTGATGTTCCGATAGGGTCGGATCTGCGAACCAAAGTTGTTCACGGTCACAAAGTCCAGATCCTTGTCGCCGTCGATATCCGTGAACATCACGCTCACGCATCCTCCGCCGCCGGCGTAGAAGATCCCCGGATCGAATGTGCCCTCCCCCGTGTTGCGGAAGAAATAAACCCCATTAGAGAAGTAGTTGCAGCGCAGGACATCGAGGTCCCCGTCGCCGTCCATGTCACCCAGCGCGACCTCCCCGAATCCCCACCCGCTCGTCAACGAAGGACCGATGCTGAACGCGCCTGTCCCGTCGTTCCAGAGGATGGTCGTCGGATCCCCGCCCGGTCCGTTGGAGTCCACTATCAGATCGATGTCTCCGTCGTTGTCGATGTCGCCCGACGCGATGTAGTTCGGGTCCTCTCCGAGCGAGTACATCATCTCGGTGTCGAAGTTGCAGAACTGTGCGTTTGCCGCGCCGGAGCTGAGCCCTACGAGGGCGATGAGGATGGTGTTGTGTGTGGTATTCATGATCGGTCCAGTCTCTGGTGTGTGTTGGTGCTGCAAGGGCCCACTTACGGGCAGCCCGCGCCGTACGCGTTGAGGAAGGCGCTGACATCAAAGAAGTCGTACATGCCGTCGCCTGTCAGGTCCGCGCCCGGGTCCATCGCGTTGTACGCATTGAGGAATGCACTCACATCGAAGAAATCGAGCACCCCATCACCCGTGAAATCCGCTGGGCACGGGTTGCTCATTGCGATGCTGAATGCCCCGGTGGTGCTCGACGAGTCCTGGAAGCGGTGATCGAACGCGACGACCCGCACACGCACATCCCCGATCCCCGAGCTTTCGGGGAGCTCCCAATCGAATGCTCGAGTCTCACCTGGAAGATCCCGGATAACAGAATGCCATGTCCGCCCGCCGTCGTAGCTCGCCTGGATTCTGAACGATCGCAGCCCCTCATCGTCCGAAGCGGACCAGCGGATCGGAATGACGCCGTTGCTGTAGTACTTGTCGCCCGCGTCTGGGGAGCTCACGCTCACCGCTGGCGGCTCATCACCCATCCGCTCGTCGGGGCGAATCGAGAAGTATTCCCCGAATGAGTAGTGCAGGCGACCGCCAGCGCCGAATGTGGTGATGACCACGATGCGGGCGGTATCCGTGCTTGAGTACGGGAGCGTCGCGCCGATCGGGAGGCAACCGGCCGTCGTCCCGCCCGCGCTATCGCTCATCCCGATGCCGTCCATTAGGACATACGCGTCCGCGAAGCCCGTCGGGCCCCAGCAAACATCCACATTCTCGTGCGGACGCACTACCGGGCCGATCGGGTCGATGTCCTGCTCGACCACCGTCCAGTCCTCCTGATAGGGGATCCTCAGCGTGGACTTGTCCCAGCTCTCCTGCCCCGTGCTGTCGACCGCGACGATCCGGATAGCCGAGGGCGTCGGGTAGAGGTTGTTGGGCGCAACCATGGGTGCGGTAAACTCGTAGCTGAACTCGTTGCCGCCGAGTACGGCGATGGTCTGGAACTCGCTCGGAAAGTCATGGTCGGCGAACTGCACGAGGTGCTCAATGACCTCGTCGTCGTCGCTCGAGCTCCAACGCAGGATCGTCTTGTCACCAGACTGCATCGTGAAGTACACCGGCTCCATTTCCACCGTCGGGTACTCGTCGTCGAGTAGTGGTGGCGCCGTGAGGAACGGCGTGAATGCTGCCGGGTGCAGGTCCAGAACCTCCTCGCCCTGCCCGTTCGGGTGCAGGACCGAGTGAGGGCCCGTCGGGTCGCCCCACCAGTTGTTCCGCATGAATGGCAAGCCGTTGGTGTTGTTGTATTCCACCGCGACCCCATTGCCCTCGAAGTTACTCGGCGTTACAAACCCGTCCGCTTCGATCCGGCCTGATGTCGTTGTCACCATGCCCACATTGTTGTCGATGATATTCGAGCCAAAGAGGCGCACGATGCCGCCGGTCACAGAGGCCGTGCCTTCCAACGAGTTGCGAACGGTGGAGTGAATCATGTCCATCACACCGCCGTCGGACTGCACAGAGATCTGACCGCCATCGAAGATCGTGTGACGCATCTTCGCGTCGAAGTCGTCCACCCACTTGAGCCCGAACCAGCGCTGATTCGGATTGAAAGATTCGAGCAGGATCGGCTCCTCGCGCGTCCCCTGGAGTTTCAGGTTCGCGGACTGAACAAGGAACGCTCCCGCGTCCGATAGGAACTTGAGGTTCGTGCCGGGCTGGACATCGAGCGATCCGCCGTAGATCTGCGGGAAATCCCCGATCACATAGGGAACACCCGTGTTTGCCCATTCTCGCTGCTGGGCAAGCCCGAGCCGCTCGACCGGGATGTAGTTGTTGGTGTTCGCATCCGCGTCGATCCTCGATCCGTGCATCAGACCGGCTCCGCTGAAATCCATCTCGATGGGGTACAGGTTATTTTCGAGCGTGACATTGTCACCCAGCATGAAGTTTGGCCCGTACAGGCGGATGCCCGGGCCGCCGATGTTGTTCGATACGCTGAGATTATCGAGCAGAATCGGGTGGGCGGTGCTCTCGCTCTGATAGTTCAGCAGCCCGGCATCGATGCTTACATTGTCGATGTGTATCAAGCCGCCGAGTGACGCGTACGCCCCGTTCTCGAATGACGAGTTCGTGACTTTCACCATCCCGATGACCGAGCTCATTGGCCCACCGTCGAACACGCACGAGTCCACCGAGACGAAAGCCTCTACCGCCGCGATCGATCCGGCGCTGTTCACTCGCGCATTAGAGATCATGAGCCCCGCGTCCACACGCAGGGCGTTGAGCTTTGTGCCAATTTGGGCATGGGCGATCTCTACCTGCCCCGACGAGACCACCGTGATGCCGTCGCTGAACCCTTTGCGACCGACCAGAACGATCTCGCTCAACTCCGTACCCAGAGCGGAGAGCTCGCCCTCGACCGTCAGCGTGCCGCCGGAGAAGTCGATCGTCGTCCCGGGCTCGACCTCCACGCGTCCGCCCGCGGGGATCGTGATATCCTGGCAGACCATGTACGGCCCGTCAGCTGCGGTCCAGACGAGCGTCTCGCCCGGGTTGGGTATCGGGATCCCGCACGGGTCATCCCCCTCGGGTCCGACGCTCACTGTATCGATCGAGATCGTGGCGCCGTTGCCTGCGAATGTCTGGATGTACGGCGCATGGAACCGCATCGCGATGCGTCCATCACCCGGCACCTCGACCGACACACGCTGGTAGCCGCTCTGCGCGATCGGGAGCTCGGCGCTGTACAGCAGCTCGGTAAAGTCCCCCACATGATCTGGGAGAATGCCCGTATCAGATCCGCTGGGAGCGTATCGCACATCGAAGTAAGTCGGATAGCTGAACGCCCCACCCCCATCGACCCAGACGGTAAACACATCGCCCGCCTGCTGACCGCTGATTTCGGGGAGGATCGCCCAGCTGCTGATCGCGCCGCCGAAGAAATCCGTCGCAAGACCCGAAGAGATCAGGTACCCGCTGCCGTCAAACGACTGCGACCCGAACTCGTCACCCGGGGACCACGACGCGCCAACTGGCGGCTCGGCCTGGTTCCGGAAGATCCATCCCTGATCGATCAGGACTTGGGGCTCGTTCCCGAGCGGTGAGCCGTTCACTGACTCGAAGTTCTCTGTGTACGAAGCCTGCGCACAAGCCAGACCAGCGAAGTATGACAGCGTGAGCATCGAGACTGCCATGGTGTGTGTGAGGGGTCTCATGATGGGATCCTTGAATCAGAGAGCACGAGCGCGTTCATGGGCACCCGGCGTTGAATGCGTTGAGGAATGCTGAAACATCGAAGAAATCGAGCGTGCCGTCACCGGTGAAGTCCGCCAACGGATCGCTCGCGTTGTACGCGTTGAGGAACGCGCTGACATCGAAGAAGTCCAGCACGCCGTCGCCCGTGATATCCGCGACGCACGCGTTGCCCTCGACGCTGATGATCGCGATCGCCTCGCTCGCGCAGACGACCCACAACTCGTAGCCGTCCGGGGTCTCTCGCGACTCCAGGTCCCAGATCTGGTTGTGCGGCAGCGGGCTCGTCGGCTGCGACCAGACCCGCCACACGCCGTCCTTGAGCTGCGCGACGCCACCCGGGTACGGGAAGATCTGATCGAACATCGAGATCCAGACCGAGCCGTCGGGCGCGACCTCCACGTTGTGGATGTCGTCGCTCGGGAGCGGCGAGTTGCTCAGGTCGTACGAGTCATACAGCCCGGTCGCGGGGTCGTAGTGATAGAGCCCCATCCCCGAAGCGAGCCAGAGCGTGCCGTCGTCCGCGACATCGAACGCCCAGAAGTGGTACCCCGTCGAGTCGCGATCGAGCCCGACCGCCTCGCGCGGGATCACATCCCATGTGACGCCGTCGGTGTTCGCGATCCCGAACTGCGTTCCGATATACACCCGGCTCGGATCGCTGGGGTCCGGCACGATGCCGCAGATGCTCCCGCTGGGCAATCCGTCCGCGTACCCGAACTGCTGCCAGCTCCCGTCGTCACGCTCCATGAACGCGACGCCGCGATCGGTCGCAGCCCACCCGCGCCCGTCATTGGCGAAGCTGATGAACTCGAAGTCGTAGGTCTGCGGGATGAGGTCGATGAACCCGACTCCGTCGTACTCTCGGAGACCATTGTTCGTCGGCGCGAAGAGCAGGTTGTTGTTCTCTCGGAACGCGACCGCGCTCGTGTTGTCCGTCGGGTAGGGCCAGGGCAGGCCGAATCCGTATGTCGCGATATTTGCGTTCGTCCATGTGCGATTCGGATGCATGATGTCGAAGCCGCCGGTCCCGGGGGCCGCGTTGGCCGTCATGGCCACATCGCCGTTGGGAGCGAGCGTGACATCACGCGCAAAGTAGTCAAGCATCCCGGTGTTGGTCATTCGGTACCGCTGCCACTGACCGTTCTCAAACTTCGATGCTCCGCCGATGCCGCCGGCCCAGAACGCGCCCTTGGAGTCCTCGGTCAGCACATAAGTGTGGTTGCCCGACCCCCAGTTGCCGAGGTGCGTCCAGGCACCCTCGTCCCAGAGAAACACATCCGCGAAGTAGGTCCCGAGCAGCACGCGATTGCCAGAGACCGGCTCAATGATTGCGACCTCAGAGCCCAATCCGGCTGGGAAGCCGCCAACGATCGTGTATGTGCCGTCCGGGTGACGGAACGCGATGCCCTCATCGGTGGTGAGCAACATGTCCCCGTTGGGGAGCACCGGGTTCTTCCCGCCCATGCCCGTGGGGAGCGGGTCCGAAGGCGGCGGTGTCGGGCTTCCGTACCAGATGAAGAGCCCATCCTTGTAGGTCGTCATGCCCATGGTGCTCGAGCCGAACCACACCGTGTAGCCGCCCGACGCGTCCTCCTGCACCCCGACATAGTCTACATCATCCCAGCCGGCCCACCAGGGCAGCCCGTTGCTGGTATCCCACGAGTTCCATGTGTCCGTCGCCGGATCGTACTGCGAGAGCCCGCCGTCGGGCCCGCCGCCCCAAGTGTCGCAGCCCATCCAGATCGTGCCGTCCGGCGCGATCGAGAGCGCGTTCACTGAGTTGCCGGCGATCCCGGAGTTGGCGGTGGTGTACTTCGTCACGCACCATTCATCCTGGCTCGGATCGAACCGAAGGAGCCCGCGCCCCGTTCCGATCCACATCACCCCGTCGTCTGTTCGCACGAGGTCACTGAAGCGCGGCGACCCGATCTCCTGCCCGATCTGCGGGCAGTCAACATTATTGAGCACGCGCCAGAGGTTGTTGCCCTCCAGGTGCGCCATGCCGCCTTCCTCCCAGAACGGGATGTACCCCGCAATCCAGGGGGAGTCATCGTCATCGATGTAGATGACCTGCGTGTAGTCACCCGGGATCCCGGTGTTGCTCGGACGGAGCAGCTCCCAAGAGACATCGCCAGGCTCCGCGTATAAGACGGATGACATGAGTACCAACGAATATGCGGCAGTGATTGTGCGTGCGAACATTGGACTTCCTTCTCCCCTAAGGAGTTGCGTGATTCACTCAGTTCTCATGCAACAGGCGTGCCAGCGATTGATCCGTCTTCTGGACCAAATAAGGCCGATGATGACCGGCGGTTGCTGGCCGGAATTGTGGGTGGTGGCCATTATTTGCCATCTCGCTCGATGAAAAATGTAGGGATGGCCTTTGAGTTCTCATGCTCCTCCGCATCCGAGATTCGAATCTATTCGATACAGCGGGATAATGGACGGAGTCGTTTCGTTGATTGTGATTTCCATCATGTAGCCAGACTACTGGTTTGCTGTTGCAACCTATAGATGCCAGCAGGCTTGCACAGGTACCATGCGGTCGTTGCGAAGCGCTCTCCCCAGTATCCCGGCTATTGGGTCAGAGCGGTGTAGCTTTTTACTCACTTTGGGCTTTCAGCTGTTCGAGCAGTTGAGTGGCATGTACAACCCTGCGGTGATCCTCGCCGAGCGAATCGATGAGTTCGGATCGGGCAGGATCGAGTAAGGCGATTGCGTTCTGCGTTTCGCCCTGCATCATCAAGCACTCGGCCCATTTCACGCTAAACTGAGCAGCGATCCAATGCCCTCGGGGAAGCAGCGCCTTGCTCATCAGCGCCGCTTCTTTCAGCATGGCTTGTGCTACTGATACATTCGATTGCTCAAGGTGCATCACACCCGCGTTGTGGATCGTGATCGCTAAGCGCAGGCTTGGGTCCCCGGGGTTCACGCGGAAGATCGCGATTGCCTCGTCGAACAGCTCGCCGGCTTCATCAAACGCACCTCGCGCACGCAGCAGATCCGCGAGGTTGTTGAGCGTGATGCCCACCCGTTCATGCGTGGGGCCAAACACGGCCCGTCGGCGTGCAAGCAGTTCGAAGTGCTGTGCCTCCGCTTCTTCGCTGCGACCGAGATCATTGAGGATCTCCGCACGGTTGCTCAGGCATGCCAGCGTGTCCGGGTGATTCTCAGAGCGAACCTCTGTGAGCAGCATGAGTGCACGCTCGTATGTCTGCAATGCTTCATCAAATCGTTCGAGTCGTTTGAACGAGACCCCAAGTCCAATGAGTGCCTGAGAAGCAACCCTTTTCGCGGAGTCGGCCTGGTGACCGTTAAGGATGCTGAGCGCGCGCTCGTAGGCCTCGATAGATTCTTCGAATGAACCCTGTTCGTACAGAAGCGCTCCACGCTGGTGCTCAAGCTGCGCACGCAGCTGGCTGTGTGAATCGGAGTCGTCTAGAGACTGAGCGAACTGCTGGGCACGATCGAGCGTCGAAGTGGCCTCATCCAGACGCGTGGTTGAGGTCTGGATCTGGGCCAGCACGCCAAGCGCCGCGGCAAGCTGAGGGGTCGCCGGCGGTTCCTGCAACTCAAAGGCCTGAATCGCTGCAAGGATTTGGGCCTCCGCTGGCTCGTAACTGCCCAGTCGGGTATAGGTTTCACCCAGTGTGTGCTGCAGCGTGCCTTGCATATCTGGGTAGTCGCCGAATCGATCACCGACTCGCACCGACGCGACATCCAGCAGTTCTGTCACACGCATGTCTGATCCGCTCTGTCCTGGATCCACCTGTGCGAGCAACTCGTTGAAGAAGGTGCTCACTAGAAGCTGCTTATCCAGTTCCGTCTCGGCTTCGTTCCGCTCCTGCTCAGCGATCCGATTTGCGGCGTTCGCTCGCACGATCCCAACGCTCAATCCCGTGATGGTCCCAACCGCACCGAGAGTCACGACGGAGGCGAGGGCGAGCCCCACACGATGACGGCGTGCGAACTTGCGGATCTGGTATGCCGTGCTTGCTCTTCGGGCATCAATCGGGCGGTTCGCAAGGACGGCCTCAATGTCCGATGAGAACGCGTCGACGCTCGCATATCGTCGCTCCTTGTCCTGTTCCAGCGCGTGAAGGATCACCGTGTCCAGATCAGACTCCAGCTTGGGAACAAGGCTCGATGGTGGCTTGGGTGGATGCTCAAGAACACGGCGGATGATCTCATTCATCGAGCCCGTCATATCGTGCGGGAGCTTACCCGTGATCAGCTCGTACAGCAACACGCCCAACGCGTAGACATCCGTGCGCGAATCGATCTTGTCGGGATCGCCCCGGAGCTGTTCTGGTGAGGCGTACGCCAGAGTTCCCATGAACTCGCCGGCTACCGTGCGTGCCATCGTGACCGATTCTTCAAGGTCATCCTTCGCAAGCCCGAAGTCCAGAACCTTGGGGCTGCCCGTGGGATCCATGAGGATGTTCCCGGGCTTGAGGTCACGGTGCAGCACACCTCGCTGATGCGCTGCCTGCACCCCGCTGCAGATCTCGATGAACAACCGTAAACGCTCCTCGATGCTTAACGACTCCTGTTTGATGTACCCATCGAGTGTTGGTCCGTCTACGAGCTCCATCGCGAGGTATCCGCGTCCGTCCTCGGTATGGCCGCGATCGAGGATCGAAACTACATTGGGATGCTGAATGCGTGCCGCCAGATCGATCTCTCGCTCGAAGCGGAGCTGCTGTTTCTGCGAGGCCAGAGACCCATGCAACAACACCTTGATTGCTACACCGCGTCCAGTAGAGAGCTGCTTGGCAGCGAAAACGATCCCCTGCCCACCCCGATGGATTTCACGCCCGACCTCATAGCCGGGGACGCGAAGCGAGCCGTCCGTAGCCTCGGGTGTCATCGATGCAACGGACCGGAACTGCCCTGCCAGCTCGTCGAGCTTTGTCAGTTCTTCAAGACGGGATCTGCATCGCGGGCACATCTCAAGGTGAGACCTGAGCGTGTCCAGTGGGCGTTCACCGGTTCGCTCATCTGCGTGCTCGTTCGCCCTGATGCGCTCGAGCTCACCGATGGTCAGGTGCACGCTCATTGCGTCAGCTCCTCAACACCATGAAAGGTCACGCGGAGTTCTTCGAGTCGCTTGAGCATCCGGTACCTGGCCTGATACACAGCGTCTCGAGTGAGTCCAAGCTGCCGCGCGACTTCCGCTGCCGGCACTTCCCGAAATGTCGTGAGCTCGAAGATCTGAAAGTGGGAGGGGCTCACCTCGCTGCGGAGTTGGTTCAGGCACATCGAAAGCGCGTGATGCTCCCAATCCTGTTCCCAAGCCTGCTTGGCGGTCGTCTCGTCTGGGAGCGCGGAAAAGAAAGTTGTCCGGTCGATCACACGCGGCCCCTGCTTGGGTGAGCGGGCATCATCGCGACGCTGAGAGCGGATCGAGTTGTACATGAGTGCGAAAAGCCAAGACCCCAGCCTACCCCGCGACCTGTCGTATTCACCATCGCGGTACTGCTCAACAAACCTGACGAGGGTGTCCTGAGTCGCGTCTTCCGCCTGCTCCTCAGACAGCCCGCATCGGCGAGCGAATCGTACCATTGGTGTACGGAATCGATCTGTAAACCGTTGCCAGGCATCGTTATGCGATGCCTGGAGTTGCTCCAGCAGTATGGTCGTGGTCTCCCATTGCACTTCGCCAAGTCTACAGGTTTGGGGGGATTACAGCAACGCTCATGGGCTTTAAAGCCCGTTGAGCAAGTTTTTTTGGCAGATCCTGTCAGATCAGTATGCTCCCGCGGCCAGACACAGCAGTTACCCATTCCACGCGATCGGAGCACGAGATGAGAACACGAACGAAGACCGCCACACTGCTGAGCGCCATCACTTTGCTTGCTGGGCATACATACGCTCAGAACATGCCTCAACCCGGCGACTTGCTCATTTCCGCGATCGATGTGGATACCGGCTTGCCCGATATTTTCCATATCACCCCTGGCGGAGTTATCGTCGATACGGGGTTGATGACGAACGAATACACGAGCACCGTCGAGCTCTCGCCCGTGACGCCGATCACCAGCGGCGGGCTTGAGTTCGTCGTGCTCGACAACGGATCGGGCATGCTCCGCCATACATATTTCAGTGATGGTGCAAACGAGGGTGGTCCGGTGTACACATCGCTGATCGATCGTGAGCTTGGATTCGACTCCTTTGATAATCCGATCGTGGGTTTCGACAACCCCATCGTGGCCTTCGACAATCCGATCGTGGCGTTTACGCCGGGGATGATCGGGCTGCAGCACCCGATGCGTGCGAACATGCCTGATTTCTTCGAGGACCCGTCTTTCGGATTCGAAGACCCATCGTTCGGCTTTGAGGATCCATCATTTGGATTTGAAGATCCTTCATTCGGCTTCACGGCGAACTCGGCGATCATCGGATACGCAGGACTGGGAACCGAATATGAGTTCGCGATCAGCGGTGGCACCGTCGCGGCAGGGCTTGCCTATCCGCGTGCATGGTTCATCGATCCCGACGAGATCAATCAGTACGACGGGATCGACGGCGAGTCGTATACGAACTACGCCGGGTTTGCGGTCTTCATCGAAGGTGCGCGAATGGGTTCGGGTGTCTACCTTGCTCCACTGGATCGCGCATCGATCGAATCACGATCACTCGAGCTGTATCCACTCGCAGTTGGCGGTGTGTTCGATGGTTCATTCAGTATCGACGGCATGCATATAGACCCGGTGATCCCGGGGCACGCCTTTGTGTGGGGCACCGATGGGGTTGCTCGCGGGAACGGGATGCCCCAGCCGGTGATCTATCGCATCGAGAATGACGGCTCGGTCGCTGAGCTCAGCAGAGGGGGTGAGCTCCAGGCAATCGACGACATGGTCGTGTCAACAGATGGCACGATCTATGTCGTTGATTCCACAACAACCACCGGCAAGATCGTCGCGATCGACACCCAGACCGGCACCCAGACGCTCATCGCGACCGGTGGTGACGTGTTCGAGAGCCCGCTGAGCATCAGCGTCGTGCAGCGTCGAGCGCAGGTGTTTACGGTCGATACCATCAGCGATTTTCACGACGCGAACCCGGGCGATGGGTACCCGGGCAACGCGTCGTTCCAGACCAGCCTGCGATCGGCGATCGAGGAGGCAAACGCGCAGGGCGGATCGTTCACGATCGTTCTTCCTGCGGGGACCTACGCCGTCGATTCGCTCTCCGACATCATCATCGATGGGAGCGACCTCACCATCGTTGGTTCTGGCGCTGATGCAACAGTTCTTACCGGCTCGAATGTGAGCCGTGTGTTCTATGCTCTCAACAATGCATCCCTCAAGCTGCGGGATCTCACCATCGAGGATGGGCGTGCGAGTATCGGTTCTGGCGGCTGTATCTATACCAATGGCCCGTTGGCGATCGAGAATGTTGTGATCCGCAGTGGATTTGCGGCGGGCGATGGCGGCGGGATCTATTCAAGTTCCTCGCTTCATGTCTACAAGTCACACTTCTCCGGCAATACATGCAACGGTGACGGCGGCGCTATCGTAGATGCGGCGGGGCATACGGTGATTGATCGCAGTTCATTCTTCGAGAACGAAGCGGTGAACGGTGGTGCGCTGTGGATCGGTCTCTCGAGCGTTGATATCACCAACTCAACCTTCTATCTGAACTTCGCGTTTGTCGACGGCGGCGCGATCCATCACAGATCGAACTTACCCTTGCGGGTGCTTCACAGCACATTCCTCGAGAACGAGGCGGGCGAGTTTCCTGACGGCCCCTCCGCGGGCGGGATCGATTCGAGTACATCGTCCTCTGATCCGATCATCAAGTCCAGCGTGTTCGCGTACAACACTTTCGACGGCAAGCTTGCCGATGTCTACGGGGACTTCTCGCTCGCAGACCACTCGCTCTTCACGACCCTTGACGGCGCATCGTTCGGCTCGCTGAGCTCCGTGCTCGTGGGCAACAACCCACTCTTGTCTGGCACACCGACGCAGATCGGAGTGACCCACGCGTTCGCACCCATGCCCGGCAGCCCGATCATCGACGCCGGTGCCACGGACGAGTTCCCCGCCTTCGAACAGCTCGGGTATAACCGTTCGCTTGATGGAGATGGGGACCTGATCGCGGCACCCGACATGGGCGCTTCTGAGGCCGAGGGCGTCTGCCCGGCAGACCTTACAGGTAACGGCACACTCGACTTCTTCGATGTCAGTGCCTTCCTTGGTGCATACAACGCGATGAACCCTGTGGCAGATTTCACAGGAGACGGCGTGCTGAACTTCTTCGATGTCAGCGCCTTCCTCGGTGCGTACAACGCGGGGTGCCCCTGACCCCTAAGACATGCATTGACCTGCGAACAAAATCACGGTTCTGTCTAATCAAATGATTGTCAGGCAGAGAAGAAGCTCTGACTTCTATCACTCGCAAATGCGAGCCGAGAAGCTTTCAATCAGATGATGATTGTACTTCAGGGACATCCGGCGTTGAACGCGTTGAGGTATGCTGAGACATCGAAAAAATCGAACATGCCATTGCCGTCAAAATCTGCGATTGGTTCCTGCGCTGAGAAGGCGTTGATGAACATGCTCACATCAAAGAAGTCCAACACATCATCGCCCGTCAGGTCTGCTGCACAGACTGTGCCGAATGAAAACCGTGTCGCGAGTAGCTCGTTGCTATTGCCCACCCCGAATGCATACACCTTGCCATGGTCATCAATCCCCGAAGTGTAATACAAATCTCCGTCTTCGCTCGTTGGCTCGGAGAACTCGAGTACGCTTGTGGTTAGGATGGATCCGCTGGTTGTGTCAAAGCCCAGTACGAGTGCGTCGGTATCAAACATCTGTCCGGTAATGGCATCAGCGTTTGTATAACCAAATACATACAGATTGCCATCTTCGCCAACCCGAAGCGTCGCGCCAAACTCTGAGTCACCGGTTCCTTCTTCACCAAACTCGTTGAGCCATAGGACGGCACCACTTGCTCCGTCATACGCGATTGTAATCAGGTTTTCGTTGTTATTGCTGTCATCGCTATCCGGATCAGTAGCGCCTGTAGAGTAGATGCCCCCATCTGGCCCTTCGGTTATGCTGCCAAAAAACTCATCCTGACCAGGATCGACAAGCGTTACCCATTCCTGAATCCCTGTTTCTCCGTTGATCCGAAGAACAACCCACTGTCGATCCAAACCAAACGGGCCAGAGATAAAGGCGATTGCATCGCCGTTCGCAGCAAGGATCAACTCGCGCACCGACTCGCTTGCTGAAGTGCCATACTGGTTTTGCCATATCGTGTTGCCATCATCGCCATCATACTTGATGGTAAATATATCGTTGCTGCTGCTGCCGGCCTTGGCGCCGCCGCTGACAATCACATCGCCATCCGGAGTGACCACGACCTCATCGCCATCATCGTTCTCGAATAGGAACGGTCCTTGGCCGGTGTAGTATCGGCGCCAGACCTCGGTCCCATCCGAAGCAAGTTTCACGGTTCCGATATCGCGTTGTTCGTCTGGCGTATCAAATCCTCCGGTGGCAACAACGCCTCCGTCTGGTGTGCCCGCGATGTCCATTGGATTGTCAATTCCTGTATTGCCACCATCTACAAAGCGTCGCCAGATCTCATCCCCGGTATCTGCATCATACTTAATTATGGCGTAATCGGCGTCTCCGAAACCTGGCACCGAACTGCGACCGAGCACATATACGAACTGTTCATCCCAAGAGAGCGTTATGCCCGCAGGCACATCCTGCTCAAGCGGGCCGGCGTACCTCGTAAACCAGCCAACCGTGCCGTCCGTGTTTATCCTGTGCACACCAAGATCATCTATGAAGCTTATAGACGATAAGATGTAGCTCGTTCCATCCGAGGCGGTAACGCTGCTTGCAAATGACAAGTTCAGTGATGGGGTTGATGGGATGAGGGTGTGCCAGTCGGGGAGGACATCTGCGCTCGCCGGTGTCACGGCAATCATCATTGCTGGTACGATGAAGAATCGTTTCATACTCATTTGCTTGAACAGTTTCATGTGCAGCCTTTCTTGAGCACTCAACAGTGGGTGCATCAGGGGCAACCGTTGGAATAGGCGTTGAGGAATGCACTGGCATCAAAGAAGTCAAAGCTTCCATTCTGATCAAAGTCGGGCATTGAGTTCACAAAGATCGAGACATCGAAGAAATCCAACACGCCGTCATTATTCAGATCTGCAGGGCAGCCTGCACAGTCTACGAGTCGCTGTGTAATCCCATCGCTGAGCCCGTTTGATTGTCCTGCGGCCCAGACCACACCATCGACGGCGGTCATTGCCCGGAACCATGTGCTGTAATCAGTGAGTTCTTGTTCCGGGATCACTGACCATACGCTTCCGTCCCATCGCATGATCAGGGCATATGGGTACCCATTGGCATCGGGTTGGGTGCCTGCCACATATACCTCATTGGATGAAACCGCGGCGATACCGCGCAGTTCGGCGCTGTTTTCGAATGTCGGGACAGGTACATTGCTCCACGAGTTTCCATCCCAGTGAAGGATCAGCGGGATGGTCACCTGTCGCGAAATATCGTAGTCGTAGCCCGCAGCCCAAGCATCATCGCTGCTGATCACATCGATTGCGGAGATGCTCGAGAATGCCGTAGATTTCACGGTCTGCGTGAGGTCATACTGAGACCATTCCGATCCGTCCCACTTGACCATCATTGCGGCGGGCCCGAATCCAGTGCCCACCTCTTGTGCGACACCGCCAGCCCACGCATCATCCTCATGTGCGCCGTCGATTGCTCGAATGTAGTTGTAACTCCGCCCGCCGGTCTCCGCGAGAGGTGGCACGAAGATTACTTCCCACTCATCACCGTTGAGTCGCGCCGCCATGGGATAGGTTGAAGCCGCGGGTGGGGGAAGCTCGGAGTATTTGTGGCCGCAGGCCCAGACATCATCCCCGGCCCTCCCGATCACATTGAATCCACTCCCCCCTGAGTACACAGGCGAAAGCATCAGTTCCCAATCTGAACCGTCCCACCTCATGGACTGTGCTAATGAGGAGCCTGAGGCTGGGTTGTAGGTTCCAACCGCGATTGCATCGTCTTCGGATATCGCCAGGACATCGCGGAGATTCTGATAATCGCGAAGCTGGCTCGGCTGTGGTGCTTCGATCTGCGTCCATTCATTACCATTCCATCGAGCAATGTAGTTGTAAGAACCATCGCCCGGACCAGGGTAGACATAGGTTCGTCCTACCGACCAGATATCGGTGCTGGAGATACCGTGGATGCCCCACAGAATGAGTTCTCCTCCCGGATTTGGCGTTGTCTTTAAATCCCATGGGCAATCTTGTGCGAAACAGAGCCCGGCGGCGAGTGTTAGAGTTGATGTCAGTGCGAGTTTCATCATGATTTGTCCTTATGGGGAACAGTGGAACTAAATGTGCGGCGACCAGATTTGCACAGTTATGGACAGCCGGCGCCGAATGCATTGAGGAATGCGCTGATGTCAAAGAAGTCGAAAACACCGTCACCGGTCAGTTCCGAGATGGGGTCCTGCGCATTGAACGCGTTGAGAAATGCGGATACATCGAAGAAATCCAGCATGCCATCGGCCGTAAAGTCTGCCAAGCAGGTGCCTTCCACGATGACACACGCGGAGAACTCGCTGGTTTCGCCCGTCGATGCCGCTGTCGCTGTCGCAGTGATCACATCACCGGCGGTGGTCATCAGTGGGAGGGTAGCCGAGTACGAAGCGATGCCACGACTATCTGTGTTGACGGTTTCTGAACCGAGGTAGTGCATGCCTTGCCCGAAACCAGTTGCATGGCATTCAGGGCTGGAGAAAAACTCGATCGTGTAAGACTGGTTCGGCTTCGATTGCAATGTGCCATCGATCAAGGTTGTCGATCCACTTGTGCTTGCGGATGACAGCTCGGGGAAGTTTTGCAGTCCATTGGCCCCCAGATCCGTATCCATCTGGTCATTCGGTGTGGAGCCAAAGTCCCATGTATTTGGCATGAGGTCAATACCGATGTCCCCATTGGCATAGATCGAGTTCCCAGAGACACGCACATTGGCGCTCGCAGTCACGCCGGGAGCGAACATCATCAATACGCCAGTAGAATCATGTCCCGCGATGGTGTTGCCCTCATCTGGGTTCTGCCCACCGATGGTGATATCGCCCGCATCTTCAAAGGTAGTCGCGGTGATCCAAACGCCATGCAGTCCACCCAGTACTGGTTCGCCGATCGCGTTCAGCCCCATCGTGTTGCCTTGGACAGTGATGTTCTCTCCGCCTTCGTAGAGATCCATATAAATATCAACTCCGTAGTCGCCACCACCAAATGCGTTGGTCGCGTCGACCGCGATGAGATTATCGAGGATCTGCAGGTTGTGGTTGTAGCTGTAGATCGCGATTCCCGTTGTGCAGGCACGATTTGAGATCTCCATGCCGTCGGGCGTCGTCCCGATGTAGTTGTTCTGTATCAGATTGCCATCTGTGTAGTAGAGCTCGATGCAGTCGCCCGCTGGGGCGCCGTGCTCGCCAAAGTTGCCAAAGCCGGTAATGTAGTTGCGATCAGCGGGGTTGGGTCCGCCGATGACATTGCCTGTTGCGGGTGAGGTCATGCCAAGCCCGGTCATGCGGACACGCTCGGTGACATTTCGTACCACGGTGCAGTCATTGGAGTATGTGATATTGATGTTGTCGGCTTCGTTGTCGTGCACGAAACCATTCGTTGCGAGCACAAGACGGATATCCATGCCGCCAGTATTTCCGTAGACTTCCGCTCCATCTCCGCCCAGTTCCACCCTTGATGCATGAAGTCCAGTCACGATGGTATCGCCACCGTTGAGGTAGGTTTGATTCGGGAGAATGAGTTCGTGGCCCTCTGCATTCGTGTCGCCGGTGAAAGCGGTCTGTGTAGTCCCATCGATAATAACAGGCTGTGATGCGCTCATGGTGCTGCCCTGCAGAATCACGACCCCCGGGAAGATATCTGGCAGATACCAGCGTTCTTCTGGGATCTCAAAACCAATCGTCTGCCTCCCCGGTTCGTTATCAGATACACGAAGTGCCTCACGAAAAGACACCACGCCATCCGGTCCTGGCAGGTCGGCGATCGTGGCGCCGATCGGGATATCGATGTCATTCTCAGTCGTTGTCACGATGATGTTCTGTGCCAGCGATGAGGATGTCATCAAGGAGAGAATCAGTGTGTGCTGCAGATTCATGCCTGAGCTCCGTGGGAAGTGAGTGCGTAATCGAGTAGCCGACTTACTGCCGGCAAAAACTAGTTTGAGTATGAAGCAACGACTGCAAATACGAGGCCAGATCAATATTCTTGATTTACTCAGTATTTGAACACAAGCCCGTGGCCATCGCAAGGGTGTATGTGAGAGCCCGGCCGAATGGCCAAAGCTTTGGCCAGTGCGAGTTATGGACACCCCGTCGTGTAGGCGCTCAGGAATGCTGACACATCGAAGAAGTTCAGTATGCCATCTCCCGTTAGATCTGAAATGAGATCATCGGCATTGAATGCGGAAAGAAACGCCGATACATCGAAGAAGTTCAGCACACCATCACCAGTGAAATCCGCGAGGCACACAGGCACGATGAGGTCGCCATCTGATATCACGCCATCGCCATTGAGGTCGCGAAGATCAAACTCTGGCCCATAGTTCACCACTGCAACTTCACCGTTTACCTTGCCGTCACCATCGCTCACCCCGCCATCAAGGAGGCTGATCGCATCGAGAATGATCTGTGAATCAAGCTCCGTGCTCAGGTCATCATTGTTCAGATCACCGATGATTTCACCAAACCCGGTATCCGTCCAGACAAAGAGTGCCGCGGGATCTTGGGCTGTCGGTGCCGTTCCGATGAGTGCGGTAGGCTTCCAATCGCGCGGCCGGAAATAATCCTCTCTGTCATGCCCTTTCCAGTGATCGACGAGTTGATACAGATCACCCTGAGCAAAGTCTGCGCCGTAGATCAGATCATCGAGTGCTTCCTCGATCGAAGTATGGTTTGAAACATCTGAGTCGACGGACTGCGTTGAGCCACCTGCGAGTTGCGATGCGCCATAGTTGGTGATCGGGAAGACGAGCGTGATGTATGTCCGGTCCTCTGTTGTATCATGCCGGAACTGGAGCTCTACGACCGGATCGAATAATCCGAAGTCAGATCCACCATACATGGTGCTCTCCGGCTGGAACGCTGTGAATCGCTCGAAAAAACGCCCCGAAACGATCCAGGTTTCGCCCGCATCGAAGATCGAATCCATGTCCCCGTCCTGGGAGATAATGACTGGTGTGAAGCAGCCACACAACGCCAAAGTGAACTCCCCGCCGGTCCGTTCGAACTGTGGGAATGTCGTGAAATCAGAATCGATATCTACTGATGAGTCCCGCACCATCCTATTTGAGATTGAACCATACGGGCTCTGTCCAAACCGTCCTACATTTGCCAGGTAACGGTTCTTCGCAAGCGGCATGAACTCACCGCCGGTATCATCACGATCGTCCACATCCAGTTCGATGTAGCCAAAGATAGGACGATCACCAAACTGGTACGGCGCATAGGGCGATCCATCGAGCCCGATAGGCCCAGGCGGGGCGACCAATCCATCTACGATCAGTTGGATTCTCGCAATGTCTTCATCACCGCCGGATGTCACTCCGCTGTATGGATCAGTCTGAGGCGAGTTTGGCTCCCAGCCCTGTACACGAAGCTCAAGCAGGTCGATCGGCTCGAATCCAGCCGGGAGGGGCGCATCGTTGCCCGCGTCTGTGCGCCTAATCACCGCATCGCCGGCTTCGTCCGTATAGACACCGTTGTCGCTGCTCGCCGTGAGCGAAGAGGCAAATATTGTGAGAGCAATCATCGGGATAAGGTGGCTTCTATTGATCATCGCTTTACGATCTCCTGCACCTGCTCTTCGAGTCCATATCGCTCGATACGGTACCGGAAGCTTGATCGTTGCATCCCGATCAGGCGAGCGGCCTTTGACACATTCCCGCGGGCATAAACGAGCGCTTGAAGCATCAGTTCCTTCTCGACATGCTCTGCAGTATGTGTGCCTGACTCAAAGTCGAAGATCAGTTCGCCCGAGTGGGGCGAGAGCTCTGAGCCGTCATGAGATGCTGGGGCGCGGATGCTTTGGATGGCGAGATCACTGCTCGTGATCTTGTTGCCTTCGCAGAGCATCGCTGCACGCTGGACCACATTAAAGAGTTCGCGGACATTGCCGGGCCACGCATGATTCGCGATAGCGTGCTTGGCATCCTCTTCCATCTCAATCGGCTCCAGGCCGTACTCGCGTCGGAGTCGATCGACGAGGGTTTGGGCGATGAGAACCGCATCGTCACCGCGTTCACGAAGACTCGGCAGCCTAAGCGTGAACGCGTTGATGCGATACAACAGATCCTCACGGAATGTCCCGTCCGCGACGGCTTTCTCGAGATCACGATTGGTCGCGGCGAGCACCCTGACCCTGATCGTTCGCTCTTTCGCCGAACCCACCCGGCGTATTTTTCCTTCTTCTAAGACAGTGAGAAGCTTGGCTTGCAGTTCCAGCGGCAGGTCGCCGATCTCGTCGAGAAAGATCGTCCCGCCATCAGCCATCTCGAACAGGCCCTCCCGTGCTTCCTTCGCATCTGTGAACGCACCTTTCTCGTGGCCGAAGAGCTCTCCCTCGATCAGGGTCGCTGGGAGTGCGGTGCAGTTGACATGAACGAAAGGTTGCTTGGGATCCTCAGAGCTGTTGTGCAGGTGCTTTGCCAGCACGCCTTTGCCAGCGCCGGTTTCGCCTGTGATGAGCACGGTGGTTACTGCGCCACCGCTCGCACTCCCCAGATCCTCAGTTCGATTCACGACCGGGATCTTCGCGAGTCGTTCCGCAAGATCGAGTGTTGTCGTCCACGCGGGCGATTCGCCAACTGGTCGGTTTCTCGCCTGATCTGCCTGACGCATCCGCTGGAAAAGACGCAGATGGCGTGAGTTGCGCTGCTGCTGAATCAGTCGATCGGTGATGATGATGAGCTCTTCAAGACGAACCGGCTTTGAGAGATAATCGTCTGCACCCAACTTCATGGCCCGGACCGCGTCGTCTACCGTCGCGAACGCGGTCATCACCACCACGCCTCCGTTGTACCCTTGGTTGCGTAGCTCCTCTACGAAGTCGATACCCGATTCGGCTCCCAGGTTTACATCCGTTAGAACGATGTCAAACTCGCCAACACCGAATGCCTCACGGGCGGCAGGCAGCGAAGCGACATCAACAACCTCGTGCTCCGCCTTGGCGAGCGAACGGGCGATCGTGAAACGCAGAGTCTCGTCATCCTCGATGAGCAGAATCTTGGCCAACCATTACACCTTACTGGCCAATCCTGGCCATGTCTATCTCTTTCTTTCCGTCCGGGAATCTGTCGGTATTCGAATCAAAAACAGAGTTCCCGGATCAGAATCGCCGATCACTGGCGATTGGACCTCGACCACTCCGTGGTGCTGATCGATGATCCTCTTGACAAGTGCAAGTCCGATGCCAGTGCCACCCTTTCGGGTCGTGAAGTACGGACGAAAGATTGAATCCTGCACATCGTCAGGTATACCCGGTCCACGATCATGGATCTGCAGAAGCCATGCACCGGGCTTTGCATCAATCGTGAGATCGATTTTCGAACCGCTTGGCGCGTAATCGATTGCGTTACTCAGGATCGCAGTGATCGCGTGCGCGAGCTGGTCAGGATCACCGATTGCTTCTGTCGGCGCTTCTTTGGTGCTGAACTCCAGTTCGACGAGACGGCTTTCGGCAGCGCCTCTATGTGATTCCATGACCTCACGAACCAGATCAACTGGGGAATACCCACGATGGTGGAGTTTCAGCGGTGACGAAACACGGAGCATTCCCTGCAGCCAACCCTCGAATCGGTCGACACTCATCATTATCCGTGACTGAATCTCCCGAAGATCCGAATCGTGGGGGAGTTCGCTTTGCGTCGTTTCCGCGAGAGCTCGGATGCCCGCCAGAGGCGTCCTGAGGTTGTGCACGGTACGCTGGGCCATCTCGCCCATCGCAGCGAGTCGTTCGCGTTCGACCCGCTCATCTTGCATGGTCTGTATCATGGTGGCCATGTGATTGAACTCATCGCTGAGTTGTCCGAGTTCATCTCCCGTGCGGACTCGGATGGTATGTTCAAAGTCGCCTCGTCCGAAATGCTGGGCGCCCACTCGCAGGGTTTCTACGGGTTCGAGTACCCACCTCCGAAGTAGGATGATTGAGTATGCCGCGACGAGCACAGCACCAACAAGCCCGATCATGATGATTGAGAAAATGAGCACTCGCAGACGCATTCCGTAGCTATTGGCGAATGCGGAGTCCTCGATAATCCTCCCTTCGATCCGCTCGATGAGTTCATGTCTTGACTCAACAAGTTCGATCAGCGTCTCATACGCGTTGCGATCTTGCCCCTCGGCCCAATCCCTGATTGTGGTGAGAATTTCGTCAGAACGCCCGCGTAAGTTCTGTGTCGTGGACACACCTGATCGCATCCGCAATGACTCGACATCTGCCATCTGATCGAGCAGGTCAAGTATGTGTTGCTCGCTTTGAATGAGCTTTGGTGCGATCTGATCTGAATCCGGGATCGTGAACTTGGTGTCGACAACTTCGTCGATCATAAATCGCCCGATGCCCAGATCGCTTGCCTGTTGCTCGCCCATTCTTTTGATGTTGTGCAATCCCTCAAGAACGGGCTGGGCAGTGCGTAGTGGCCATGCGAGTTCGCGCTCAAGAAACCGGATACTCCAGATGCTCAGCGCAACATTGGTACCCAGAATAAGCGCGAGCAATGCGAGTATCACAAAGAATTTTTGACGCAAGGACATGCGTAGATGGTACTCGAATCAGCGGGTTGGCTGGTATGCCCAGTTGATGCTGGGTTCATTCTCCGGATCGGCGCTGGATTCGACATGCCCGTCCATAAACGCAATGTTCGCTTTCCCCAAGTGACGCAAGCCCGGGAACCAGACTCGATCGTCGGCGTAAGGGCCCTGAGAATCAAGCGACGGGGCAATGTATACAGGGTTTGCTCCGAGTTCATCCGCTCGTTGACCGTTCACATCCATAAGCAGGGGGACATCTGATCGAGTGAGGATGTCAGATCGTAGATAGACCTGCAAAACTCGGGGTCTGCCACGGTCATCCGTAAACTCGGCCCGATGCAACCTTGCGTTAAAACCGAAGGACAAGCTCGGCGCGGGTCCGATGGCACCATTGCTACACGCAAGATTATTTCTTAGTGTGAGGGGCTCACGCACATCAGGACAACGCATCGGATCATTGCCTTGCGCGTCTGGTAGATCGATTGCACCTGCGTCATCCCATTGCCAGAACTCGTCTACCCCGTACTGGCTTTCTTGGAAGGTTTCAATGCTGAATGAAGCGCCGTCTCCGTCATCTCCACGATCGCCATGAAGCTGCGGGTCAGCGAAGATCTGGAAATCGAATGCGACTGATCGCTGTGCCATCTGGCACTTGAAGGATCGGGCACGCATGATTGCACCATGAACGGCGGGGGAAATGATCCCGATGAGCAAAGCGATGATCGCCACAACGAGCATTAACTCAATGAGCGTAAACCCGTGACGATGGGTGTGTGTGTGAGATGCATCCCCCTTGCTGGTCATGGAATCATCATAATCGGGAACTGATGATTCAAACAGTCTGGTTCCGAGAATGACCTCAAAATCATTCTTCAGGCGTCAAATGGCCAGTATTGTGGCCATACCTGGCCCGTGGGGAGTTGGCTCTGGCTGGCCGATCATGGTGCTCATGAATGGCCAATACCGATCCCAATCTGACATCAAATCGCAGAAGACCCCGTTTCTCGTGTGATTTCTGGTTTGGCACGCTGGTTGTATTGAAGTTCCCCGGCGACGCACCCTGTACCTGACCCAAGCGTCGACAACCTCTCGTTCGTTTGACACACACCACAACCTCAAACAGGAATCCTTAACATGCAAACCAACAAAGCACTATTGATACTCGCCGCATCTGGCTCTTCGGTGCTCGCTGCGCCATCATTCGCACCAGCGACAGCACTCTCTACAGGGCAGCGTCCCTCGGGTGTTGCCTTCGGGGACTTCGACATGGATGGCGATACCGATCTGGCTGTCACCAGCGACAACATTGATAAAATCGAAATCTACACCAATAACGCGGGCGTCCTCTCCCTCGGTGCAACCTACTTCACAGGTTCGAACACTGGCGCGGACGATTTGATCGCATCCGATATCGACGGCGATGGAGATGCGGATCTCGTCGTCGTCCTCAAGAATATCAACGCCGTACGCGTCTACACCAACACTTCCGGTGTGTTCGCAGCCGGCGCAACCATTCCGGTCGGTGCGGAACCCGTAGATCTCTCGTCGGGTGATCTCGATGGCGACGGAGACGCCGACTTCGTGACGGCGAATCGTGACGGAGCATCCTTCACGGTACTCACGAACACAGCCGGGTCACTGGGCGCCTCGACTTTTGCAGGCGGCGCGGAACCTCGCTCCAGCGCGATTGGAGACTTCAACGGCGATGGCATCGCAGACATCGCAATTAGCGATCACGACAATCGAATCGTCAACATCCATTCTGGATCAGCGGGATATGCTGTGACGCAGGGGCTTCCCGTCAATCCGATCGCTCGTCCAGAGGGTGTTGTAGCCGCGGATCTCAATGGGGATGGGCTGATGGATCTTGCTGCCGCGGCCAGCGACGACTTCCTGAATGTTGCGTCTGTCTGGCTCAATACCGGTGCCGGTATGGGTGGCAGGTCTGACTTTGCCGTCAATGGAAATGATGTTGGAAATATCCAAGCCGCGGATCTCGATGGTGATGGGGATCTGGATCTCGTCACCTCGAATCAGGATTCGAACTCGATGAGCACCCTGGAGAACACTGGCAGCGGAGCATTCAACCCCGGCGCGAGTTTGAGCACCGGAACACGCCCAGGGAACATCGCTATCGGTGATATTGATGCGAATGGCGGGCTCGACATCGCGATCGCAAACCGGGATAGCAATAATGTGTCGCTATACATGAACAATAACGGAGGCGTGGGGCCTTGCTCAGGTGCTGATTTTGCAGAACCCTTCGGGCAGCTCGACTTCTTCGATGTCTCTGCGTTCCTTGCGGCATTCAACGCAATGGATCCAACTGCGGATCTCAATGCGGATGGCGTATGGAACTTCTTCGATGTGTCCGTATTTCTGAATACCTACTCTGCAGGATGCCCATAACCCGATTTGCATCGTTGCACTCTACATATGGCTCCCTCTTTTAGCCCCCTCAGCAGTTCCCCCTTGCTGAGGGGGTTTTCTTCAATGATTTCAATGTGCCTGGCATTGCATGGGAGATGTATTTCATCCTGAGCCGTTCTGCAAAGGCGTATAAAAGCACAGGTAGGCGAAGCCGTGCCGGTACATGATGTTGTCAGTTGATAAAGAGAGAGGGAGGAGTGGCGAGAGCTACATCTTGAGGATTGAGAGAATGGAATCGAGTTCCGATTGTGCTTCATTCGGGTTCGGGACTGAATCGTTCACGATCTCTCTCAGAAATACACTGACGCGCCTTTTAACGAGTTGAACCGCTGCCGCTGCGCACGCGGCGTCCTTAAACCCGAGTTCAGTCGCGAGTTGGTTGAGCGGCGGGGGGGTTGAACAATACATCGCCGGCTGCAGAACTCTGGTAGAGAAGATATGCCAGTGATTTTCTCTACCAGATTCGTGGAAATACTCCTCGCAGCGTTGGAGCGATTCTGTCAGCTGAGCGATAGCCCAGCGACGATCAAAGACACACTCTGCCGTATCGCTCGGGGGCCACGATTCATCCTGCGGGGAGAGCTGATACTTCTGGGACATCACCTGTTGCGTGCGGCCAGCCCGTCTGTGCGAGTCGATAACAAAGTTCTTCACGGACCTGAGAATGAGTGAGCGCAGGCGGCCTCGTTCTTTGTCGAAGCCACCAAAGAAATCGCCCTCGTACACCTTATGAACAAAGAATGCCTGTGTAAGTTCTGAGGCATGTTCTCTGTCGTAACCGCTTTTTCTCAGGAATGAGTACACTGCTGGCCAGTATATTCTGGTAAGTTCGGCAACTGCTGCATCACTCGTTTCCTCGTCAGTCAACGCTTCGATGAGCGTGAGAGATGTGCATGTAAAACTTGCGTGTGATCGCGTTAGATCCATGAGGGGGGCTTCTTGAGTGAAATTATTACGGATCGTCAACTATACCTGTTTCCCGCAGGCGTACTGAGATAGAGCATAACAGATGGATGAGCTAAGCGCCAAACGATTAGCGACAGTATTATTTGAGTCTGTGAAAGCCCCTGGGGGGTCAGGGTTTCCACATATATCAGGATACTACATACACAGGCTCATTGGGAGCGGTGGTGGAGGCGATGTGTATGAGGGGGCCGTCGTTTCCACTGCTCGCCCCGTTGCGATCAAGCTGCTACGGCCGCAGTACGCTACGAATGCAAAGAACGCTTTGCGAGAACTTGATCGGCTCACCTCAGTGCGTTCCAATGTTGTACCGCATGTGCTTGATTATGGATGGTATCAGGACAGGATCTACATTGTGACGGAGTTCATCGATGGGGTGAATCCGAGTGAGTACTGCCACACTCGAAATCTGAAGGAGACCGTTCGCGTTCTAATTCGAATCGCGGATGCGGTTTCAGTGCTCCATTCGCGTGGCATGCTGCATCGCGATATCAAGCCGTCCAATATCATTATGACCGCGGACGGTGAGCCTGTGCTGCTTGATCTCGGTATCGCATCGTTTCTTTCGGAGATTGAAAGCGAAGATAATGGCCATGTTCAAGGGACAAGACGGTACATGTCCCCGGAGCAGGCCGCGGGGATTAATAAGGAGTCCTCAACATCGTGGGATGTGTACGCACTCGGTGTGCTTAGCCTGGAGCTGCTAACAGATCGCCGGGTAGATCCACAGGGTTCGGATGTGGATGAGCAACTCAATCAGTTGCTGAGAGGCGTCCAAGCGATCATCCGGAAATCCATTGCTCCATCAACAGCAGACCGGTATGAAACAGCTCAGCAGTTGAGAGATGATCTAAGTTCGTGGCTCAACAAAGAGCCAACTATTGCAGGAAAAACTCGCCTCTGGTCCCGTTTCATGAGTTTTTTCGCTACCCGTCCCATGGTTACCGCTTCGGTCATCGGTCTACTCATTATTTTGAGCAGTGTCATTGCCAGTCTTGTTCTGGTGACATGGCAAGGGACAAAGGCCTTTAGATTCGAAAGCATCAGGAATGCAAATGGAGAATCCATTCTAACGCTATTCTCGCTTAACGGGAAAGTTTTACACCAGTGGCGGATGAATGTAGGGAATCGGGTTCGGCCGAATAACAGGCTGATCAAAATTCATGACCAAGATATCGCAGTGATCGGGCTCGGTGCACCGGATTACAACAGTGGCTACGAAGGGCTGATGGTGTATGAAACCGGGAAATGGGATGCTCCAGTTTGGGTTGCCGAACAAACGGTCACGCCCGAGATGGCGCATGTCACACGATTTGAAAAACCGCCCCATCGATTTCATTATATGAACCACTTCTACTTTGACATTTTTCCTGAGTATGCCGGAGATGAAGTCTTATCGATCCACAGGCATAATCCAAGCTCACTTTGTGCCGTGCAGATCCATTCGCTCGGCGGGGAACTGCTCAGCGAGTACTACCACGACGGGTGGCTCGAGTCTGCTGCATGGTTGCCTGAGCAGCGTCAGGTTGTGCTTGTCGGGCAGAATAGCGACGGTACATGGGAGGATCGGGGAGCCGGTGAACTGCCGGCAGGAAAGTATCCGATTGTCATCTTCGCGATCACGCCCGAACTCGGGTCGGTCAGAAACACAGTTCGCTATCCGGGTTTGGGGGTCGGGATCGCTCCTGATTGGTATCAGTGCCTCGCTCCCCCAGATGGGTATGTCCCATTTGCGGATGATATGGGCGGGCCATATCACAATGTAAATCTATCACCAAAGCCACGCGAAGCCGAACAGGGCCATGTTTACTGGAGGCTCGGACTTGCCGGTCGTGCGGAAAACGATAAAGGCCAACTCGGACTTGAGATTGACGCCGATGGAGAGCTGATTCGGGCTTGGGTATCCGATACATGGAACAAGCCTGATACCCAGAACATCCCACCTGAAGCATACGAACTCATAGATCTCCCTCAGCGGAGCACTCCACGCAAGTACATTCCGCTGCAACCGCCGGGTTTCGATTCGTGAGTGAAAGTTCGTGTGGATGTACTCAATCGATACAAAACCCGTCACTCGACGGGGGGTTGAACTACATCATGTTCACTCCATCTCAATCGATCATCTCTACCCGTCTCAATGCTCGTTCGAACTGGGCCCAACGATCTTCAAGCGTGCCAGTGTATCCGAGACTGATCCGCACGAGCCCGGGCCGGATTCCGGCGTCATGCAGATCTTCATCGCTTAGTTCCGAAGATGTCGAGCTCGCAGAACATGACATGAGCGTATCAAAGTATCCGAGGCTCACCGCGAGGAACCCAAACCCCTCGTTTTGTTGCAGATCATTCATGAACTCAAAGGCGCGTTCTTTCGATCCAAGATCGATCGCGAACAGCCCTCCGTACCCAAAGCCATCATTTACCAGCGTCTGAAGTAGGCTGTGCTGCGGATGCGAGGCGAGCCCAGGATACGACACATCGATCCCTCGTGATTCGAGGCGTTCACAGAAAACCTGCGCTCGGCGTGAGTGTTCCTTCATTCGCAAGCCCAGATGTGGGAGTCGGAGAGAGAGATCGAATGCCACACGCGGGTCCATCGTCGGCCCCAAGAGCATGATCGACCCCGTGTGGAGGTCCATGAGTTCTGTGATGAACTCTTTGCTGGAGCAAACGGCGCCAGCGATGATGTCTGAGCACCCGCCGATGAACTTGGTTAAGGAGTGCACCACGATGTCGGCTCCGTGCTGCGCAGGGCTCATGAGCATTGGAGAGAAAGTGTTGTCCACGATGAGCTTTGCTCCAGAATCGTGCGCGATCTGTGTGAGCTTCGGGATGTCCGCGACCACCATCGTCGGGTTCGAGATGGATTCGGTATAAACCACCTTTGTTTTCTCTGTTACTGCCCGTTTTACTGCGTCTGGGTCTGAGACATCAACAAACTTGACTTTGATCCCCGCTTTGAGGGGCAGGTACTCTTTGAGCAGCGCAAATGTTCCGCCGTAGATCGCGTTGGACGCCACGATCTCATCTCCGGGGCCGCAGAGTTGCATGATCGCACAAGAGATCGCGCTGATACCTGAACTTGTAGCGTACCCAGTCTCGGTTCCCTCTATTGCCGCGAGATATCGCCCGAGTACATAGACGGTTGGATTGAAGTGTCGCCCGTATAGAAAGCAGCCGCCTGAATCGGGGCCCATGCGTCCTTGGAAAATTTCGGGCATGATCCCTGCGTCCATGACGGTGTAGGTCGTTGACGCTTCGATTGACATATTCACACCGCCGTGTTCGCCAAACTCATGACGGACGCGGGAGAGAGACTGAACGGGGTCAAACGGCATGGGCACTCCTACACGAAAGATGGTGTGTGGATAAAGGCTATTGGTGAGATGAGGTACGCTCTCGTACCTGTCAGATGGGCGAGATGGGGATTAAACGCATTGCCCACACAATCCATAGAGCGTGATGTCGTGTCGGGTGAGCTTGAATCCATCCGGCGTCATATGGGCGAGGTTGCCGGGGCAGGCGTCCACATCAAATACACGCCCGCAAGACTCGCAAACGAAATGGTGATGGTGGTCTTTTCCTGCCAACTCATACCGTGCAGGTTCTCCAGGCAACTCGACCGGGACGATTTCACCGAGCTCTTCGAGAGATCGAATGGTGCGGTAAACCGTTGCAATGCTGAGCTTTGGGACATCTCTCGATGCTTGTTCTAGCAGTTCCTGCGGCGAGAGGGGGTCACCATCCGGAGTGAACAGCGAACGGATCGCATCGCGCTGCGGGGTTTGTCTTTCCATGTGCGATGATAGTTCCGAAACCCTCCTATTTGATGGAATCCTCCGATGCCGCATTTGCAAATTCGGAGTAAGGTGGCAAGAATAAGGTATCCGTACCGTCGATTCCGCCAAGAGAAAGAGCTTTCCCAAGAAAGGGAACGACCATGACCCAGGTGTACCCGCACGCCAACGCTGTCGCTGAATCTTCCAAGTGGCAGTCCAGCAGCGCTCCAGAGATCGGATCGAGCCCACGCATTGACGAGATATACGCGATCGATGTCTTCGATATGCGCAAGATGCGTGAACGCCTCCCGAAGCATGTCTTCAAGAACATCACCAAGACCGTCGAACAGCACAAAAGAATCTCGATGGACGACGCTGAAGTCGTCGCCACCGCGATGAAGGATTGGGCGATCGAACGGGGTGCGACACACTACACGCACTGGTTCCAGCCGATGACCGGGCTCACAGCGGAGAAACACGATGCGCTGGTGACACCCGACGGTCAGGGATCCGTCGTGTACCGTCTTTCGGGTTCATCCCTCGTTCAGGGTGAACCAGACGCTTCGAGCTTCCCATCGGGTGGACTTCGTGCCACATTTGAAGCTCGTGGTTACACGGCTTGGGACCCATCGTCGCCCGCGTTCATTATCCGCGGTAGCAACTATGCCACGCTTTGTATACCAACCGCGTTCGTGAGCTGGAACGGTGAGGCGCTTGACAAAAAGACCCCGCTGCTCCGTTCGATCGAGGCACTCGATAAACAGGCGATGCGCATTCTGAGGATCTTCGGCACGGACGAAGGTGTGAGTTCAGTCGGTACCACCCTTGGTTCGGAACAGGAATACTTTCTCGTCGATCGAAATCTGTACTTCGCTCGCCCAGATCTCGTTGGATGCGGCAGGACGCTCTATGGCAACACCCCGCCGAAACATCAGCAGCTGGATGACCACTACTTTGGTGCGATTCCACCGCGCGTAAATGCGTTCATGGCGGAGCTTGAGCAGGAGCTATTCAAGCTAGGAGTTCCTGTTCAGACACGCCACAACGAAGTTGCGCCCGGGCAGTATGAGATTGCCCCTCTCTTTGAGTCCACAAATATCGCGTGTGATCACCAGGCGATCCTGATGGATACTCTCAAGCGAGTCGCTGGTCGTTACAACTTTGCGGCGTTGTTGCACGAGAAGCCATTCGCGGGCATGAACGGTTCAGGTAAGCACAATAACTGGGCGATGTCCACGGACACTGGCGTCAATCTTCTCGATCCGCAAAACGAGACGCATACAAACACCCAGTTTATGACCTTCCTATGCGCTGTTATTCGCGCTGTGCATCTGCACGGAGATCTGTTGCGTGCGGTTATTGCCTCCGCGAGCAATGATCATCGTCTCGGTGCGAACGAGGCACCGCCGGCGATCATCTCGATCTTCCTTGGTGACATGCTGACGGATCTGATCGAACAGATCGAGAAGGGGGTCACCAGCCGGACGATCAAGGGTGGTGCGCTCGATTTGGGGGCACGAACCCTTCCTGAACTCAAGCGAGACTCTGGTGATCGCAACCGCACGAGCCCCTTTGCGTTTACAGGCAACAAGTTTGAGTTCCGTGCAGTCGGGTCAACTGCATCAGTTGCGTGGCCCAACACCGTGATCAACACGATCGTTTCCGAGAGTCTGGACTTCGTTGCAACCAAGATTGAGTCCAAGCTCGGCAAAAATCCAAGCGAAGCCAAGCGGAATCAGGTCGTGCTGGGTGTTCTGCAGGAAGTTGTCAAAGAGCACAAGTCGATCATCTTCAACGGAGACAACTACACGCAGGAATGGGAAGACGAGGCCGAGCAGCGCGGGCTACCGAACCTTCGTTCGACTGCTGAGGCCCTCCCCGCGATGGAGAAGAGTGCCGCCAAGAAGATGTTCCGGAAATACAAAGTCCTCTCGGCGAGTGAACTTGAATCTCGTGTCGAAATCTTTGCTGAGAAGTACATCACGGAACTCACGATCGAGGCCCGGATGATGATCCACATGGCTAGGACACTCATCCTTCCAGCAGCTGTCAAGCATCAGAAGTCTTTGGCAGACACGATCAACTCAAGCGAGCAGGCTGGCATGAACTGTGTCGGGTTGCGCGAGACGCTTGAAGCTTTCACCGACCTGGTGCAGACATTCCAAGACCAGATCTCGCATGTTGAGTCTGGGCTTCACATTCCCGAAGTCTCTACGCTCAAGCAATGCACACACTGCCGAGAAGTATTGTTCACGGCGATGGATGAACTGCGTGCGTCTGGTGATGAGCTTGAGCGCCATGTCGAGGGGGCGCTCTGGCCGATGCCAACATACCAAGAGTTGCTATCGCTACGCTGATCGGCAAGCTGATCATGTTACATTGCAGCGCCAAGTCTCTGACTTGGTGCTGTTTTTTTCTGCTCTGATCGGCATTGCGTGAAACTGCGGGGGAGTTGTGCCCCAGGTGCCTCGTGGGGGATGGGCGAGCACGATATGATCGTGTGCTGTGAAGTGTGCAAGCACACAAAGAGCAAGATGTGTGTCAAGTCAAGGCAGCAAACTGCGAGTATTCATCGCGTTTGGATCCCATTTATTGGTCTGCGTCATCGCGAGTCCATCTGCCATCGACATACCGGAGCATCTCGTCTGTAGGGTTTCTGTCACGCAACTCAGGTGGCAGTTGATCATCTGAGACACGGTCATAGCATCGCAATGCGCAGAAGCGATGGATCGAAGTTGGGAGCCCAACGGCAGTGAACCCGGGGTGGCCAGTTGCAGGGAATGGTCCTCCGTGGACCGTTGCGGGGCTCACATGCACACCGGTTGGGACCGCGTTGTGAATCAGTCTCCCAACACGCAATCGGAGTGGTCGGGTCAGCGCTTTCAGCACCGGCGCATCGCAATCCGAGTGGTGTATTGTTCCAGTCAGATTGCCATTGATCTTCTCTGCGATCAGAGCGAACTGGTCGTTGTCATCGCACAGGATGATGAGGGCCGCTACCCCAAACATTTCTTCTTGCAGCTCTTGATGATGCTCAAGGAAATGAGAGGCGTTCGTGCAAAGCAGTGTGTGCTCGTAACGAACGGCGTCATCATCGATCTTCCTTCCACCGATGAGGCATTCTGCCCCGCAGTTCATGTTGTGCTGAACGGCTTTGTCCAACCCGTCACGCCCGTCATGGCTCAGCATGACCTGCGGGGATGCTTGTTTCAATCGGGAACTCAGTTGATCGATAAACTGATCTGCATACTCACTCGATCGCAGGGCTATCAAACCGGGGGAAGTACACTGTTGCCCGCTCGCTTGAAGCATCGATTCAGCAATCTGATCGGCGATGGCTTCACCACGGTCTCGCACAGCGTGCTCGAGCACAAACACCGGGTTGATCGAGGAAAGTTCGAGATAAATGGGTGTTCCCGTTTCGTCTGCGGCCTTCTTCATCGCCAGTCCGGCACCGTGTGAACCAGTGAATCCTACAGCGCTGACATTTGGGTTGCGGATCAGGGCCAGCCCATCATCTGGAGAACAATGATAGAAAAACTGGACCGTACCCTTGGGAAGATCAGTCGCAACGACCGCGTCGTGAGCACACTGGGCCAGCATGCGTGAAGTTCCCGGGTGTAGTGGATGGGATTTCGCGATGACTGGATTCCGAGCCGCGATCGCAGCGGCAAAGTCACCGCCCGTTGCACCGTTATATGCAAGGGGGAAGTTGTTGGGGCCGATCACCAAGACACCTGCGCCGAGTGGTTCAAACATCGAGCGCAAGTTATTCTGAGTGTCAACTCGAGGGCGCATCCAATCGCGTGATCGGACGCATGTGGCGGCTTGACGCAACTGGTCAATAGTCCGATTCATCTCTGTCTCAACCAATCGGGGAGAACGCGGAAGCCCGGTCTCCGTATGCGCCATGCTCGCGATATCAGACCTTCGTTCGTCGATGAAGCCCGCGTGGGTGTCTAAGAAAAGGGCAATACGATCGGGGGCAGTGGCGTTGAGAACTTCGGCGACCTGGGCCGCGTGCTGAGCAATGCGATGAAGAGTCCCAGAGCCGCTAACAGGGTATTCGTCCCCGATTTCATGCCCAGTCGATGGGTTTATCGGCTTGAATGTATCAGTAGGATGCGGGTCTTCAATCCAGACTCCGCCCACAAGGATTGGGTGTGCTTCTCTCATACCACAATTATAGAGGAGTAGGATGAAAACTGTTTAATCGGACCAAAGGTGGGGTTGTGAGGATCGGGTTACGGGAAGTCTCCTGGATTGCCTCGCTTCACACTCGCAGAGAATGGACTATCAGGTGCACGCTCTACCCCGGAGGACCCCGCGATGCCCCGACAGACTCCATCGATCAACTCGTTTCTCGTAGCTCTATCTCTCAGTGCGGGCTTTGCATCTTCGCTCGCTCTCGCAGCAGGTGAAGCGGTTGAAGAAGCCAACCCCGTCGCGAACGCGGTCGCCGAGAGTGAACAGGTTGCTGAATCCACTCCAAGTGATACCGAGCGTCAGAACGCAGACTTCGTTGCTGTTCGTGTGAGTCTTCCAGATGGCCGTTCGTTCACTCGTCTCGAACCAAAGCGATCGATGAGTGCTCGATATACGCAAAGGAACGGCGAGTCGATCGGCAGATCTCGGCAAACCTCGAGTGGCGCTCGCGTTAGTATCCCTTCCCGGAGTGTGAGCGGCGGTAGCAACTCATCCTCCGTAAAGGTAGGGGGTAGCAGTGGCGGCGGCGGCGGCTCTTCTTCGAGTTCTCGTGGTGGAGGCGGTGGCGGAAGTGCAGCCACTGAAATGGCCAAGGAAGTTGCTTCGGAGGCAGGGCTTGAGGCAAGTGCGCCGAAGCAAACCGGTGGGGTATTCTCCTTCGGAAACTCCGCGGGCGAAAGCAACGAGCAGGGTTCAAACGATCATGGATCGAGCGAATCGGGTGATCGCCAGTATCAGTCATCCATTCCATCAGTCGGCGCACCGCGATTCGATCGTGAGGGGAATGCGACCGGTGGTCAGCGGGTGGAGTTTCATGATGCGGGCATGAGTGCCGCGGTGATCGGCAACCGGGTGTATTTCAACAATGTTGAACTCGTTGTGGCTGATCAGGCTTTTGAGGTCATCACCGGCACTCAGCTCGGTCAAGATTCCGCGATTATGGAATCGGGACGGCTCGGCAGCGCTGGTTCGGATCCCCTGAGCTCGTTCAACTCTCGCAACAGTTCGATCAAGATTGAGCTCGAATCAGACACCGTCGTCACGCTGATGATGTACACCGAGTCCCCGAGTTCGCTCAATCCCGAGCGTGAGATGCGTTCGTGGACAGTCCGGATCCGATGAAAGATCGTATTTGGAGGAGTAATCGTCCGATGTAGCTCTCATGCGGCTGATCGAACGACTTATTGATTCACTTACACCCGCGCTGCACGAAGCGCGGGTGTATGTCATTCAGGAGGATGGCCCGCTTGCGGATGCGGTCCGGCAGGCCGCGCTGCCGGCGGACCTCAGGGGTATTGCGGAGTTTCGAGATGTTCGAGATCGAGAACTGGCACGGCTGAGCCGTGGATTGTTCCGTATCGGGGCGGCAGCGCTGCAGTCGTGCGACCCGGTCGAAGCCCGCATAACGCGGGATAGCACTGGTCGTCCTGGCTTGGCGGGGTGCTCCAGGACTCTCATGGATCTCAATGTCTCAAAGAGGAGCGGGTGCGTCGCGATTGTGCTCTCGCGTGGGGGGGCGTGTGGGATCGATATCGAGACTCTGGAATACGGAGATTCCGCCACCTCAGTGCTCAAAGCGCTGCGTACGCGGGGTGTGATTGAGGCATCCGAGCAATCTTACGAGCATGCCCTGATTCGGTGGTGCGGGTATGAGGCATGTTTGAAGGCCGATGGTCGCGGGCTACAGGACGGCATTGATTGCGTGTCTCCCCATTCTGCTGATCTGAGTGGCGCACCGATAATCTGGGGCTGTGGTGGAAAAAGATGGGGATTGCAAACGATCCCGGTGCCGGTCGGCTTCGTAGGAGTAGTTGCTTGCGCTGAGGGTCTGCGCGTTCAATATGTGCCGACCGAGGGGGCAGGCATGTGCTGCGGGTAGTGCGCAGAGTCTGCGCTTCGACAGAATCTGAGCAACCCTAGAGTGATCGGCATTGCTCCCCAAAGAGGGGAGCCAGAACTGCCGATAGAACACTGGTATCGCGAAGATGGCCTGCTCGTCTCGCGTGTAGATCGTGTGTGAGCCTGTGTTTCAGAGAGGGAGCAGAACGAGTCGGCGGATGACCTTGACACAACCCCAATCCAGCCCGAAGAGTGTGCTTGAGTCGATCCGATCGATGCTGGTTTTGTACGGATCTGTGCGATCGACGCCTCTGGCAAGACGAGCGGGGCGTAGCTTGCTCGATCTTCCGCTTGTTCGCGGGACAATCTTGTCGCACCACCTCGAGAATGCGCAGTTCTGTGCTCAGCGATTTGGGCTTGATTCATTACAGATGCGCGTCATCGTGGATACAGAGAGCACCGCTCCGATTGATCCGCCTGTGAGTGAGTCTGGCAAGGTCCAGTGCCAAATTGAGCAAGATGCTTCACCCATCCGTGGGGTGGCGGGGGTGCTCAGCGACGCGACTCAGGGAATGGATCCAGACGATTACATCATCGTGAGTTCAGGGGCGCAAGTCTACCTCGAACGATTGGACGATCTCGTCCACGCCATGGCGAAGAAGCGAGCTGATGTGACCTTGGTTTCCTCGCGTGACGACTCTCCGGTTGGTGTCTGGCTCATCCGTGTGGGCGTGCTTCGTTCAATCAAACCAGTTGGTTATGTAGACATGAAAGAACAGGCGCTTGAATCGTGGAAGCACGATCATCTGGTGCGTGTTGTAGAGCGACCTCGGGCATATGTGCACCCGGCTCGCTCGATCAGTGAATATCTGGACGCCCTTCGGGCAAATGCCCAGGGATACGGCGCTGGTACCACGATCGACGAGGACCCATTCCGTGAGGATTGGGAGAGTTCATTCAGTGTTGCGGAGCCTGGTGCAGTGGTTGGCGATGGCGCGATTCTGCATGACGCGGTTGCGCTGAACGGGTCAGAAATTGGGCGGGGTGCCGTGGTCGTCCGATCCGTGATTTGCCCTGGCGCTAAGGTCATGCCGGGTGCCCGGGTGACGGATCAGGTTGTGACCGGTACCGTCAGGAAGGGGCGTGCGTGATGAGACTTGTTGAAGCCCGCTATGGGTGGAGCAGTAAACATCTCGTGCTTGTGCTCGTTCTGCTTGCTGCTGCAGTGTTCGCTGGGATCGATCAGTGGCGTGATATCTTTATGATCGCGAGTCGCGATGAGGAAGCGAGTCATATCTATCTCGTGATCCCCATTGCGATTTGGCTTGTCTGGATCCGGCGGGTTCGATTCCGTCGTTGTCCCCCCCGCCCAAGTTGGGTTGGCGTCATCCTGATCCTTGCTGGATTCATACTGATGCAGTTTGGCCTACGCAATGCATTCCAAGCGGGTTTGCACGGTGGGGCGGTGCTCATGGCCATTGGTGCGATCACCGCAGTAGTCGGGACGCAGGTCATGGCGAACTTTTTCCCTGCGGTCGCGATTTTGGCTTTGCTCGTTCCGATCCCAGGCAATCTTCGTCTCGCCATCGCTGGGCCATTGCAGAACGCGACCGCCCGTGTTACCACGAGTACGCTCGAAATGATGGGCTTTTATGTAGAGCGATCCGGGAATCTCGTCAACATCAACGACATGCCAGTGGCGGTGGCCGAGGCGTGTAATGGGATGCGTATGGTGTTCGCGTTGCTGCTCGTCGCGTACGCGTTTGCATTTACTGTCCCTCTACGAAACTCGGTGCGTGTCCTGGTGCTCTTGCTGAGTCCAGTGGCGGCAATTATTTGCAATGTGTTTCGACTCGCGCCCACCGTCATCATGTATGGGAATCAGGAACGGCTTCCAGAAGGCTGGCCTGATGCTTTTCATGACATCGCGGGGTGGATGATGCTGCCCATCGCGTTCCTCATGCTTCTCGGCATTACGCGGGCATTGCGCTGGGCGATGATACCGACATATCGGTTTACTCTCGCGACACAATCAACTTGAGGTCCCTGTGTTAAACAAGCTCGCCATCCCGTTTGCACTCATATCGCTCGTGGTCATCGGTGCGTTCCGATCGACTCCTGGGGAGTCGGAGGAGGCATTGAGTTATCACGAAGAAGTGCGTGAACTCGTGGAGTCGATTCCTATTGACTTTGGTGATTGGGTCGGCGAGCGTGTTGAGCTTCCTGCATCTGCGACAAGCCTGCTGAATCCGAATGCACTTCTCGCCCGACGATATGTGCAAAGCGATCGATCGGTCAGCGTGACCCTGATGGTTGTGCAATGCCGCGACGCACGGGATATGGCAGGGCATTTTCCGCCAAGGTGTTACCCAGCGAATGGTTGGTTGACTCGTGATGGGGAGATGCCCGGCTCTATTCAGGTCGATGGGAACGAACTCGCTGTGTATCAGTTTCACCGTATTGCGGGGCGCAACGAGCGAGATATCACCGTGTACAACCTGTTTGCCTTGCCCACCGGCGTCACGAGCGTGTCGATGAAAGATGTTTATCGAATCAGCGCTGATTATCAGTATCGTTATTATGGTGCGGCACAGATCCAGATTGTGATCGACGGAACGGTCGATCAGGAGGATCACGAGTGGATTCTCGAAGAGATGTACGCAGTCGTACATGCCTCGGTGGATCGCGTCAGGGCAGCGAAGAACGAGTTGGCTCCGGCAGAGGGGGGCAGATCATGAGTTCGAGTCAGATGAACTGGGATATGGGTGCTGAGCAGCATCACACGAATCCATTTGTGGTGATTCATCGTCACCTGCGTGGGAAGTACATCCTTGTGATCGTGCTCGGGCTGCTCTTCGGAGTCGTCGGCGGTTCGATGGGGTATATGTCGCGAAATCCCATGTATGCGAGCACAGGAATCATCCGTATCAAGCCGGAGTTGCCGAAGGTGCTCTTCGAGAGTGAGCAGAGCACGGCACCCAGAATGTTCACAAGCTTTGTTAATACGCAGGCACAACTCGTTTCTAGCGTAGAAGTGATCCGCTTGGCGATGGAGAGTGATCCAATCAAAAAGCTGGAAATGGAACGAGGGATCTTCTTTGATGATCTTGAGCGTGTTCAGGACAGACTCCGGGTACGCACAGATACAAGAGCCCAGGAAATCATCCGTGTTTCATACGAGCATACAGATCCAGTAGTATCGCAAGCAATCGTCAGTGCGGTGCTCCGTGCGTACATACAAAAGCACGGCAAGGAAGGGAGCATTAAGGATCCTGATGTGATCAATGTGCTCCGTGAGCGACGCAATGAACTCCAGAGCATTATCGATCGAAAAAGCGATCGTATCGGTGATATTCTGCGTGAATATAACACGGAAAACCTCGATCCATTAATCGAGGAAACTTCGATGCAGGTTCGAAGTCTGGAGCGGGAGAAGGCACTGCTGACAGGGTATCTGAATGGTTTTTCCCAAGAGGGGGGCGAAGCCTCGAATGCTCCGCAGACGGCTGAAGAAGCGGCTCGTGGAGACACGCGTATGAGGACTTTGCTCGAGCAACGAGATGCTCTGGTTGAGAATCGAACTCAGATGATGGTTGCAGAGGGGCTGCGTGAAGAACATCGCGATGTGCGTCGTGTCACGATGATGATTGACAATATCCAGAAGACAATCGATGAGCGGCTTGAGCAGTTACAGACCGGTGAGGATCTCGTTCTCTATGACGAAGAAAATAACCCCGTATCGAATGAGAGCGAACTGCGTAATCAGCGAGCACAGGTACAGAGTGAACTTACCCGCATGACGGAACGCGCCAAGACAGTCTTCGAGGCATCGCTAGAACTCAATCAACTCCGTGAGGAAAAAGCCCAAGGTCTTGAGTCACTCTTGCAGGTCGAGCAGCGGCTGACGATGATCGAGACAGAATCAAAGCTGGAGGAGAGCAACTCGGTTAGCGGTAAAATCAGTGTTGCCCAACCGGCTACGCTAGCGCGTGCGCCAACCTCCGATCCGCGAATCAAAATGGCGGGTGCCGGATTCGTGGGGCTCGGGTCTGTGCCGGTCATTATCATTCTCGTGCTGGGATACCTAAGTCATCGTGTAAACTATTCCGACGACGAGGTCCTCACGGGGGCCCAGGCTGGTATCGTGGGGATGCTCCCAGACTTGGGGAACTCTCTTGAAGACCAAGAACTCGCATCCGCATCCGCGTTCGCGGTGCATCAGATCCGGTCACAGTTGCAGATTAAGAACGCGGACGAGGGGGCGTGTGTCTACGGCGTGACCAGTCCGGCCCCGGGGGATGGGAAGACCAGTCTGATTATCGCGATGGGACTCTCTTTTGCAGAAAGTGGGAGCAGAACACTCCTGCTCGATCTTGATTTCATCGGTCGCGGTTTGAGTGTCCATTTCGGGCATTCACGGGCACCAAGCCTTGCAGATCGGCTTGGTGAAAAAGAGGAAGTCGCGGAGCTCATTCAGGAAACTGAGTTCCCCGGGCTATCAATCCTTCCGGCGGGGTATGGCGATGATCTGCGAGTGAGCAAGCTCTCTCCCAAGAGTGTTCAAGCGCTGCTTGGCCCTCTAAAAGAGCAGTTTGATACGATCCTGATTGATACCGGCCCGATCTTGGGGAGTGTTGAAGCCGCGTTTGTCTCACCTCAAGCGGACGGCGTGCTTCTTGTGGTTGGGCGTGGGCAGTACAAGCCGCTGATCAAGAAGGCGATCGATCAGATCCATGCGGTGGATGGCACTATCGCAGCCACCATCTTCAATCGAGCTTCGATGCATGAAATCCGGCATTCGACGAGCAGTATGTCGGTGCATTTCTCGAGACAGTTCTCGCGTCAGCAGCAGGAGATCGAGCAGGCCACGAGCAGTCGTGGTGGGCCGGTGGCCGGTACACTATTCGCGGACCGGCGTTCTTCGAGTTCTGAGCCGAACTATCGGAAGGCTGAACCATGATCGCGGAGAGCGATTCTTCATCGGAAGTGCTCGAGCCAATCGAACAGCACACGCTGTGGGGATTGACCCCGCGCCAGTTGCACGATCGGTACTGGAAATCACGAGGGATTCAGGTTGTCCCAATCGGATCTCCCGGTATTGAGATCGACAAGCACGCTGAGCTGTATCTCCTCGTGAGCAGAGATCATCTGGTAATCATGGAGTTGAACAAAGCGCTCGAGCTGATGTGCTGGCTGAACCCTGATCTCTTGATGATCCGTTTGCGACAACGCGAGCAGTCGGAGTATCGAGAAGTTGTGGAGGCTCGTGCGGATGGGCAGTTCCTGCGATTCCGTCGGGAGTATGAATCGAGCACAAGCAAGCGCCAAGCGCGTGTCGCACTGACGACAAACCCAGAGATTGCATATGACTGGGCGTGCATGGATGATGCCGCAAGGAACTGGGCGAAGCTTCGTCAGATTATTCCTGATGATTTGCGTGCCGCGATACGCAGCGAAGGCCGCATCTACAGAAACGATGTTGATCTGGAGCGTGCACAGTTCGTGCGTGATCTGGCTCAAGAATGGAAACACCCCCGCGCCACGATCGGTCGTGTGAAGCCGCTGGGCGAGGAGTGCTGGGTGGATAATGATGCGGCAGAGACTGACCCGTCCGCCGTTACTGGACCAATCTGGATTGGTGCCGGTCGAAGCATCCCCAAAGGCAAATCTGGGGTGGGGCCCGCGGTGTTATGGGATCATCCAGGTATGCGTCCCGAGCCTGATGATGTGGAATGGCGAGATATCGAATCGATCCAAACTCGTCCCGAACGACGCATCGAGGAGGCCGCAACCTTCACTTCGAGTGGGTTTAAGCGTTTGTTTGATATCTGCTTTGCTGTCGTGGCGCTTGTACTGACTCTGCCGCTCTATCCGTTCATCATCGCGGCGATCTGGATCGAGGATCGATCGCCATTCTTTTTCGGGCACAAGCGTGAATCGATCAACGGCAAGGAGTTCCGCTGCTGGAAGTTCCGGACGATGTATCGCAATGCCGAAGCAATGAAGTCAGAACTTCAAGCTCAGAATCAGGCCGACGGACCCCAGTTTTTCATGGAACGAGACCCGCGGATAACTAAAGTTGGGGCGGTACTTCGAAAACTCCAGCTTGACGAACTCCCTCAGTTTTGGAATGTTCTGCTCGGGCATATGTCGGTCGTCGGCCCTCGCCCGAGCCCATTCTCAGAGAATCAACTCTGTCCGGGTTGGCGAGAGGCACGGCTGAGTGTTCGGCCTGGCGTAACGGGTCTCTGGCAGATCCGACGCACGAGAGCTGACGGGGCTGATTTCCAGGAATGGATCAGATACGACATCGAGTATGTTGAGCGGGCAACTTTGGTGCTGGATCTCTATATCATTTACAAGACCATTGCACTGATTTTCGCGGCGTTGACCAGACGCTGACATCATCGAGAGGAATACCCGATCATGCCTATGAAACCAAGGACATTCCGGCGCGTTGTTCTTCTCGGATCGCTGGGCGCGATCATTCTCATGCTCGCATTTGGTTACTTTGTCGTGCGCCCTTGGCAAAATCAGCGGCAACTTGAGGCGATGCGAACCGATGGGCTTGCGGCCTACAACGCCGGCAACATGCTCGAGGCCGAGAAACTGCTGGGGCGTTACAAAAATAACGCTGAGAACCCGGACGCAGAAGTCTTCCTGCGGCATGCGCAGGCGAGAGAAGTGTGTGAAGTCCCGGATTACGGTCACATTGCGGTTGCGATTGACTCATATCGCGAATACCTACGACGGGTCCCTGATGACATTGAGGTCAAAATGGACCTGCTTCCGTTGATGAATAACTGGGGTATGTATGTCGAGGCTGAGGCGCTCGCTGGCGAACTCATTGAAAAGCATGGCATTGACACAATCGAGGTGACTGAAGAGCTCAACTACGCGTTGAGTAGGCAAGAGGCGCCGCCGGAGAAGCGCGAGCCAGTCTTGCTTGCATTATTCGAGCATCCAGATCGCGACTTTGATCAGATGAGTCAGTATCTGGGATTTCTTGCTTCTCAAGGTCGTCAGGATGAATCGGATCAAGTCCTGGATGCCATGCTCCAAGCAAACCCAGACGGGATCAACGAACGAATACTGGGATTCCAAAGATCCGCTATCCTCGATGATCTTGATGATCAAACCGTGCTGGACGAACTCAGTGCGATCATCGGGCTTGACTCCGAATCGAATGAGTGGCATCAGGATGCCCCTTCACTTTCAGCGGGTGCGGCACGGCATCTCGCTCGAATCTACAACGCGATCAGTAGGCCTGATCTTTCGACCACAGTTCAGGCTCGGGTAGCACAAGAGAGTGGAGATCGGTACCTCACCATCTGGTCAGCGAGACGGCTATATTGGTCCGATCGCGATGAGGAGCTCAACGCACTGGAGATTGAAACAGATAACGGTGAGCCGGATCCGGATGTGCTCGGATACCAGTATCTCAGTGCTGTTCGTGCGAACAATACAGAGCGGGCAACGCAGCTGGAACAACAACTCAGGGACATCCAGTATGATCGGCGGGCACCCGCATGGATCGCTTTGATAGATGGTGAGGCGGCATCCGAGGAATCGCGATTTATCGACGCGAGGTTGTCGTTTCAGAACGCCATCGATTGGTATCCTAATGAACCCACAATCCGATTACGGGTGGGGCAGCAGCACCTAAATGAGGGGCGATTCCAGGATGCTATTGAGCAGTGGCGTTACTCCAGCGAGTTCGCCAATGGCCGCGTAGGTGCAGATTCCCGGTTAGATGTTAATGGCTGGTCAGATCCGATGATCCGGATCGTTAGCGCATATTCGGGTCAGGATCGTTTACTCGAAGCGTTGGACTACATCATCGAACTCGAGCGGATCGCGCCGAAGGATCAACGGACAATTGCCATAGTGCTGGAGACGAAGACCGAGCTTGCACGACGGGGTGAGCTGCCATACTCGATGGGCGCTCGTTTCTTGGAAGTCTGGGAAACTGTGAGTGAGGATCTTGACCCGCGGAACCGTGCTGCTTTTGCCCCAAATGCTGCGATAATTTTCGCAGCGATGAACAAGAAGGATATGGCGAGAGAAGAGGTTCGCCGTGCCCTGGAAATCGCAGGTGATGATGGACAGTTGGTCGCAGAGCTGTTGGAAGTCGACGATCTCTATCAGCTCGGGGCTGCGTCGAGTGTCGGCTTCGACTCATCAAGCGCGACGCGATCAAGCCCGCTCGCAGCGATGCGAGCGGCCATCTCGGCATACCAGAGCTCTGGAGACTTCGAAGCAGGAGTTCGAGTTATCCAGGAGGGTCTCGATCTCGCAAGTGAATCGGATAAAGAGGCGTGGGAGAGGGTTCTGATTAGCTTTGTCGATGAGTACGACCCAGTTCGGGCCGTGCCCCTTTGGACGGAGATGCTAGAGTCGCACCCGGATGATCTGGAGGTCTTGTACTTTGCGATCGAATCGAACGCGATTGGGAGCGATCTGAATCAAGTAGATGCACTGATTCAACGGGTGACGCAGCTTACTGAAAGCGAAGGGAAAGTGCCCCCTGCACGCCTTCGCTTGGCACGCGCGAACGCTATGGTCGCGCAGCCAGATTCAAGGAACCGCACGAATCGTGCGCAGGCACTGGAAATTGTTCGAGCGGTTGTAGCGGCTGAGCCGCTCCATACGAAGGCAAGGAACATGCTCGGCCGCCTGCTGGCGCTGCCGCCATCGCCTGGCCTGGACGCGGAAGAGCGGTATACACCGGACTATGAAGGTGCGATAGAGCAATACCGGACTCTTGCCCGCCAGCTCAGTGGAAGAGCAGCACAAAACTACATGCTCGAGTGTGTCGATTTGGCGTATCGTCGGCTCGGGGACGCACGCCTTGCGGGTTCATTGCTCGATGAGTATTCAGCAATGTTCGGGGATGAAGTCGTCGCCCTTAGCCCCGCAGCGACGCGGTATGAGAACATCGGTCAAGACGATAAGGCGGCCAGCATTTATGAACGCCTGATTGAACAGCAGAACAGTCCTGGCGCGATGCTCTCGCTCGCAGAGCTGAGACTCAAACAGAAAATGCACGGAGCAGCCAAAGCACTCCTTGCTCAAGCAAGCGGGCTCGACGAACTGAATGCGAGAGATCTGCTCAATCTTGCGGGCCTGTATGTACGAGCAGGCAACTTGCCCGAAGGGGAGTTGATCGCAAGCTCTGGAGAGCGTTACGGCCTTGAGCCCGTTGAGAGTTTGCTCACGGAAGCTAAGTTTGCTGAGTTGTACCTCACTCCCGAGGAGGAACTGCGTGTTCTTGAGCAAGCTGTCGCGGCGCACAAGAACAGTCTGCCTGTCTGGAAGCAGATCATCCGGCGCACACTCGAGTATGGAGATGTAGAAAAATCCCAATCGCTCTACGCACAATCGAGGACTCTCGTGAAAGAGGACGCGGAGCTGGCTCGTTTGGGAGTATTGACGCGAGGGGCTCCTCAGACGGCAATGGAGATGCTTGAGCTGCCTGGCATGCAGAACAGTCCAATACTCCGGCAGGCACTCGAGCGTGTCGAGGCGTATAGCACACTTCCTGAAAACACAGACCCGCAGGTTCTGCTCGGTCACCTGCGATTACTCGTAGATGATTTTCCACAGATCGAAGCTGTGCAGGTGTATGCAGTTGAGCAGCTTGCTCGCCTCCAGATCAGTGCAAATGTCATCGCCGAGATCTCGGAACAAGCATTACGAAATGTGCCTTCGAATACCTCTATTATGGGGATCGCGGGCGAATCGCACCTTCGTGCAAATAATCCGGATGCGGCCATTCGCGTGATCGATCTCTGGCGGACGAACTCGCTTGAAACGACGATTATCGCAAATGCGATTCGTGCTCGTGCGCTTATTCAGAAGAACGACCTGGAAGGTGCGGAGCAGGAACTCGAACCTTTCATTGATCTCGCGTATCAGACCCCGAGCGACCCAGTAAGCAGGGAGATGCTCGATGCTTACAGCTTTGTTCGGTTGAGTCTGGGTGAAGATCCCTCTTTGACCGCCCAGCGTCTGCAGCCACTTCTCGCAACGAACGATGAGATTCGTACTCGGGTGTGGCTGAATCTGGCTTCGAATGCGATCAAGAATCCGGATGTTGGTGCAGATTGGATCCGTATCGCTGCGGATTACAGCAAAGAGGAGGACAGCATCTACCTCGCGAACGCCTGGACGACGCTTGCTTTCACACATGCGAAATGGGATTCGGCATACGCGCTTGAATCACTCGCTTTGGTCGAGCCCATGATCGAACAAACTGAAGATGTGATTCCACACATTTACACGGTCGCTGCGCGAGCACATCTCATTCTCGCTCGCGATTCGGAAGATCCCACAGAAGCGTCGCATCAGTACGAGCAGGTCGTGGATCTCATGCTTGAGGCCGCGCAGGCAGATCCAACGAACCTGATGCCGAAGCTCGATGCGGCCCGATACGCGCGTGAAGGAAGGCTTTTTGATCGCACGATCTCAATCTACGAGCAGCTACTCGGTATGGAGATTCCAAATGACGGGCTCAATGCGATGATCAGTAATAATCTCGCGATGACCATGATCCGGGCAGGCATCCAAGGTGACCAGCGGTCTCGTGTTCAGCAGCTCGTTCAGAACGCCACAGAAATGCAGTCCCAAGTACCTTCTTACTGGGGTACCCGGGGATGGGTTGAGCTTGAGCTCGGAGAGCTGCGTGATGCCTATAACTCATTTAAGACGAGTATTCGTCTCAATGCAGTAAACCCTGAGGGATGGGTCGGGCTCACGATTGTGACCAGGGCCTTGGGTGATGAGTTTGCGGATGAATCTGAGGATGCACTCCAACGCGTCCGAGGCTATGCGGAGTCGAGTCAGCTCGACGACGAGTTAATCGACCTCCTCCGCACACATCAGGTTCCGATGCAGATCGACTCCGTCGCTCCCTGATTCCTAAAGACAACGAAATTTTCCCCCTCAACCTGCGTCCTATAGGTTGTAGCACGCACTCAATGTTCGTGCTTTGTTTGCACGAAGGGCCGGTTTACTCAAAATTACTCATTCTTTTCTTCCTTTTTTCTTCGACATTATCGTGGTACGCGATACCCTATTTATGGTGTAAGAGATGGGTTTCAACCCAACCAGCGGCTGAGGGAGCTTTCTGGCATCTGCTTACACATACAGGAGATAGGACACCAGAGTTGTTTTTGGTGCCTCTAGAGAGATGAATACGGCACGGATGTGCCTTAAAATGGATGAGGGAAGAACAGAATGAAGTATGTAGCAGCAGCAGCCATCATGGCGGCATCAACTGGCGCTCTAGCCGGCTTTGATGCAGATTGGACCGGACTCTATGGTCGCATTGACGCGATTCGCGTTGATACGACTGGGCACGGTGGAACACTCAACGATACTTTCAACGCCGGGCAGTTCGAGTTCGTTTACACGGATGTCGGCGGTGATCGTGGTATCGGCCAGTTTGCGGGCGGGGCATTCTCAACGTTCTGCATCGAACTGCAGACCATCGCGAACAGCTCGACCACATACGACATCGATACGATCGCAAACGCGCCAAATCCGTCGAGCGGAAGTGGTCAGGGCCCGTACGACAATGCAGACGAGGCAGAAGTAAGTGCGGTACTGGCTGCAGCAGTCGATCTTGGCTGGATCAACTCAGACCTCTCTGCGACTGGCTCGCTGACAAAGGATCAGGCCGCTGCTATTCAGGGCATGATCTGGAAGGTCGTCTTTGACAATGCGGATGTCACTGCGGAAACCGCAAATGTTGCCGCACAGATGGCAATCCTCGAATCTGAGTACAACGCGAACCCCACCGGTTCAATCGATTACCTTTACGCGATGATCAGTGCTGATTCACAAGACCAGCTCTTCATCGTTCCTCTTCCGACTGCTGCATTCGCGGGTCTCGTGACCCTCGCGGGCTTCGGCGGGATCAAGCGACTTCGTCGCAGTTGATTGGACACGCTGGTTTCAAACACCTGGGAGGGTGAGATATGAAGAATGCGATGATCACAAGTGTCATGCTTGCAGTAGCAGTTGGTTCTGCGCATGCTGGCTTTGATGCCGAGTACACGGGTATGACAGGCATTGATGGGTCTATCAATGTTGATAACACCGGAACCGGTGGCTTCATCAACATGGACTTTGATGCCGGTCACAACAACTTTGACTACACAGATGTTGGCGGAGATCGCGGCGCTGGCCAGTTCAGTGGCGGTTCGTTCTCTACCTTCTGCATCGAGCTCCAGAATACTCTTCTCGGGTCTCGGTCGTACGATGTGACGAGCATTCAGAACTCGCCCAACCCTTCGCCCGGTAATGGGGGCCCTCAGTACGACAGTGCTGACGAAGCTGAAGTTCACGCGGTCGTCGCTGCTGCGATCCGTCTGGGTTGGATCAACTCTGACTTGAGCGCAGGTGCAAACGCGACGAACGAGCGTCTCGCAGCCATCCAGGGTCAAATCTGGAAGGTTGTCTTGGATCTTGCAGTTGTCACCGGTCACGGGACCGTTGGGTCTGAGATGCTGGCGCTCCAGAACGAGGTTTCAAACGATCCTTCTGCGACTGTTGCTGGGCTTCGTGCGATGCTTAATGCAGACTCGCAGGATCAGCTCTTCGTTGTGCCTCTTCCGACAGCGGCATTCGCAGGCCTGCTGACTCTCGGAGGACTCGCAGGAGTCAAGCGGCTTCGTCGCGCCTGATTCTCACCCCATAAGTTACTTCATCCGTGAGGGCGTCCACCAAGGACGCCCTTGCTTTTTTATACAACTGATTCGCGTACTCTCGATTGCCAAGCCGGTCGGGGGCCGATCAGCTTCTCCGTTTGGTGGATCGAGAGCGTTGAGAATGCAGGCCTTCGAGCTGGGCGAACGAACTCTTCGCTTGTACAAGGCTCGACGCTGCATGCGGAACCGAGTGCGTCGCGGATCTCCATCGCGAATCCATGCCATGTACACTCGCCAGAGTCGGTCAGGTGCCAAGTTCCGCTTGCGCCGTTCATGTACAGATCGAGCGATCCCTCTGCAATTGAGATCGCGCTCGAAGGGCGTCCACGCTGATCGTTGACCACACGGATTTCATCGCGATCTGCGATCAATGATCGCATTGTCAGGGCAAAGTTTTTGCCCCATGGTGCGTGAACCCAGCTCGTGCGAATGAGCAGGTGATTCTCATTTCTGCATCGCAGGAGAGACTCGCCTAATGCCTTTGATCGGCCGTATGCGTTGATCGGACTGATCGGTGCGTCGATCGGGTACGGTGTGCTGGCCATGCCATCGAAGACATAGTCTGTCGAGTAAGTGATTAGCATGGCTTGAACTGAAGCACAATGCGCCGAGATCTGTTCTACTGCGTACGCATTCGCTAGTAATGCGCCCTGTTCGTCCGACTCGGCGCCGTCGACATCGGTCCATGCTGCTGCATTGACAACGAGGTCATATGTGCCGTCAAAGGTCTTTTCGAATGTTTCGGGGCGGCAAAGATCGAAGTGAGGACGATGGGCGGCCGTGTACTCGATGCCGAGGCTCTTCAAGTGTTCGCACCACGCGCGTCCCACCATACCGGACGAACCAAGGATAAGAACTCGCTGTGGCAATGAGCGGTTGGAGTCAATGCGCTGCCAGGCATGCTCGTTCATTTGTGTTCAACCTGCCAAGGAAATCCCGTGAACCGATCGTGTGGGGCTCGTTCCTCATCAGGCTTGTCGGGGTTGTAGCTATGAGTGACATAATACAGCAGGCCAGCGGGGACATTCCCGACAGTCGCGGCGCCGTGCCACAGTGGTGGAGGAATGATCACGGTCCCCGGGCGTTTTTCGCCGATGACGATGGACCAAGCCTTGTCGCTCTCTTGATCATAAATCCCGACTTTGATGTGCCCAACGAGCGCCATCCAGAAGTCGGTCTGCAAATGATGCCGGTGCCATGCCTTGATCACACCGGGGTACTGCATTGAGAAGTTGATCTGCCCCTGGCCGCTCATGACACCCTGCATCTGATTCATGAGCGACCAGCCCCGATCATCAGTGAAGTGGGTAGATGGAACGAACAGCGGAACCCGCTTCTCCGTAGCGATGGAGAAGGATTCTGCCAGCGACGCGGTACTCGATTGAGGGGTGTGGGTATTCATGCGTAGGTATCAATGGTATTCGGAAATGGTGTGTGAGCGTGCGACTTCACGAGCCCATTATCCCAATCGGTTAGATCGGGCGGGTGTTCTCTTCAATACACATGAAATAGGTATCAAGATCATCTCGAAGGGATTTCCTGCCCAGGAGTGCCTACTCCGGATGAACTGTGTGTGACCGGGAAGCCGATACTAAGGTAAACCCCAAACGAGGGGGTGTTATCGGTCTACCGTTTGGCCAAGCACCCGAATCAGTATGAGGTGGTCCAGGAGCAGGGTAGGGATGTCCAGGCCCGGTGAGTCGATGAACGAAGCTCAAGCAGAACATACGAGTGGGGGTATGCGCAATCGGCTTGATGGGGTTGTGTCTCAGCTCCGTGGCGGGGGACTCCGTGCCCGTACATTACGCGGCGCGAGTTGGACAACAATGGGGTTTGGTGCGCAGCAGGTTCTCAGGCTCGTATCGAATCTCGTCTTGACTCGATTGTTGTTCCCCGAGGCCTTCGGTCTGATGGCGTTGGCTCAGGTGTTCTCGCAGGGGCTTGCGATGCTGAGTGATATCGGGGTCGGCCCTTCGATCGTGCAGAACGACCGGGGGGATGATCCGGATTTTCTTGCGACGGCATGGACGATGCAGGTTATCCGTGGGTTTGTGCTCGCGATGGCCATGTGTCTGCTCGCGTACCCCGCTTCTTGGTTTTATGAGGAGCCCATCCTCTTCCCCCTGCTGGCGATGCTGAGTATTGGCACAGTAATCAAGGGGTTTCAAAGCATTGGTATCGCGACCGCGACGCGTACCATGCAGTTGGGGCGGTTGGCGATTCTTGATTTCGTCGCTCATTCGATCGGGATCGTAGCGATGATCGTCTGGGCATACTTTTCGCGGGATGTCTGGGCGCTTGTCGGCGGTGGCATCATCGCTGCAATCTTTCGTCTTTTCCTCGGATACCGGCTGCTTCCATCGAAGGGATCGAGGTTTCACTTTGAGCGCGATGCCGCGGGTCAGATCTTCCACTTTGGGAAATGGATCTTCCTCGCGACTGCGATGACCTACTTTGGCGGGCAGGGCCTGCGCCTCGTGCAGGGATCGCTCGTCTCAATGAGCGTGCTCGGCATGATCGCGATCGCAGGATCGATAGCCATGCCTGCACGCATCGTGATCGACCGAATCGTTGGGGGGGTGTTGTTCCCGGCATTCGCAGAGATCAATAGAAAAGATCCGGAGCAGTTTGTGCTTCGCGTCCGACAGACACGGTTCCGTGTTCTTTTCGCGATCTTCCCCTTCTTCTTGATCTGTATCATTTTTGGCCAGCACATCATCTCATTTCTGTATGACTCAAGATACCACGATGCGGGGATTTTCTTTGTGCTTCTGAGCACCTCGACCGCGATCCGCATGATGCGCGTGTTCTTTGCTGAGACGATGTTTGTGAAAGACGACAGTTACGGGCACGCGTTCGTGATGTTCTTCAACTCGGTGCTGCACATTCTCGGTGTCGTGTTTGGCTACCTGGTTGGTGGAGTGATCGGTATGCTCTGCGGCGGTGTGGTCGCTGAACTGCTTATCTATCCGCTCGCGGTGCTGCGCGTGCGCAAGCACCGTGTCTGGGTTCCATCTATCGATATCCTGATGATCTTCGTGTATGTTGCGATCACCGGGTTTATCGTATACCGATACTTGCACGCTACTACACTAACAGGTGGGGGTGTCTGATGGGCATATGCTTTCATCAACTTGCCACCAAGATCTCGAATGATCGCACGACTGGCATCCTAATTAATCGCATGGAATCATTGCGTTATCATATTCATGTGGCGCTAGGCCAAGATACCATAGTCGATTTGAACACGATCGCCAAGATGTTTGCGGGCGTGGTGGATATTTTGGGTGAGAATATATACTATTGTATTCTTTTCCTGAATAATCGACTTAATTGTATTGCGTCTCGAATCGATTTGTTTCATATGAGTAGGTTTCGAATCACGTTTTTACTCCCTCACGCTGGGCTGGCCGGAGGGATTAAGGTTGTGGCGACTTATGCAAAAATCTTGCATGATCGCGGGCACGCTGTCTCCGTCCTCTCAATCCCGAAACGTAATGGGACCCTTGTCGGTCAGGTGAAATCGATAATTAAAAGACGCCCGATCCCTGCTCGCAATCCTGAGCATGGGCCATCTCATCTTGATGGGCTTGGGCTTGACTGGCGGATTCTCGAAACATGTCGCCCGGTGACGGACGCGGATGTACCCGATGCGGACATCGTGGTCGCAACATGGTGGGAGACGGCGGAATGGGTGAGCGAGCTCTCCTCGAGCAAGGGGGTCAAGGCATACTTCCTGCAGCATCACGAGGTACATGACGGCCAGCCCAAGGAACGTGTGGCAGCAACCTGGCGCCTGCCGCTTCGCAAGATTACGATCTCCCAATGGTTGTCGGATACAAACCAAAAGGTTTATGGGCTGGGACCAATCCCCATCGTGCACAACAGCGTTGATACTGATCAGTTTCATGCACCAGATCGCCGTAGAAAAAATCCACCTGTCGTTGGGCTGTTGTACTCAAAGACGTACTGGAAGGGAGTGAAAGATTCTTTCTACGCGATCGATAAGGCGCGAGAGAAGTTCCCTGATATGCGTGTATTGATGTTTGGTGCTACGGAAGATGATGAGGAACTGCCAAAGCCCGGCAACGCGGAACTGATTGTGCGGCCGCCTCAGAATCAGATTAAGGATATCTATGGCGCGTGTGATTATTGGTTGTGTGGCAGTCTGGCAGAAGGATTCCATCTTCCGCCACTTGAGGCGATGGCCTGCCGACTTCCTGTTATATCTACGAAGGTTGGTGGACCGATGGACATTATCCGTCCAGGAGAAAACGGGTACCTTTCTCCGACGCAAGATCCGGATGCGCTGGCACAGAATCTGATCAAGGCGCTATCGCTTTCGGAGGAGGAATGGAAAGCAATGTCTCTCGCCGCGTATAAAACCGCGACTGACTATACATGGGACGACGCCACAGATCTGTTTCTACAGGAACTTCAGGCTGTGATCGAGAAGGGGCATCTCGATCAACCCATGTGATCGAGTCTGGAAGGAAACCCTGCGTTGCACAAACTCGCCATTATCATCCTGAACTACCGCACGCCAGGGATGGTTATCGAATGCTTGCAGTCATTACAGAATCAGGTACGCCCAGATCATCGCGTTGTTGTCGTTGACAACTGCTCTGGCGATGATTCAGCGGACACGATCGAAGCTGCGATCAAGGAGCAAGGCTGGGACGAATGGGCACAAGTTGAGCGGTCACCGATCAATGGCGGATTCGCAGCGGGAAACAATGTTGGGATCAAGTCCATCGATGCGGAGGTCTATCTCCTGCTGAACTCCGACACGATTGTGCGTGAGGGCGCGATCGAGACGATGCTCGATACTCTTGAAACACATCCTGATGTTCACATGCTCGGCCCACAACTCGAGTGGATGGACGGCGAGTATCAGGTGTCAACATTCCGGTATCGGACACCCATTACCGAACTGATGTATGCATCGAGTCTCGGGGTCTTCGCCAAGATGTTCCCGTCGCATGTTGTCGCGAGAGAACTCCATGGATGGTCGAAAGGAATCGATTGGGCGAGCTTCGCGTGCATCGCGATCCGTAAAGAAGTCTTTGACAAGATCGGGCTCCTCGACGAGAGGTACTTCATGTACTTCGAGGACATGGCCTTCTGCCGTAAGGCGACACGGGCGGGCTTCACGATCGCGTACCAACCCGAAGCGCATGTTGTGCATCTGCGGGGCGGATCTTCGCCGGTGAAAGAGGCGACGAAACAGCGAAAACGCCGCCCGGTGTATTACGCGAACGCTCGCTCGCACTATTTTCGAACTTTCTACGGTGGCCTGGGTCACCTTGCGGCAAACCTGCTCTGGATGATCGGATACCTTATCGGGGCGATGCGAGGTCGCACCGGGGCCGTCGAGAAGGAGTGGCGTGATATCTGGGCGTCACCGAAACACTCAATGGGGTCAAACGCATGATACCCGACTTTGTCATCATCGGAGCGATGAAGTGCGCAACGAGCACACTGCACGATCAGCTCGCGAGGATCGATGGTATTTCAATGACTGAACCCAAGGAGCCCAACTTCTTCTCTGACGAGCTGAACTGGGCAAAGGGGATGGGATGGTACGAGTCGCTATTTGAATCGATGCCGGTTGATGATCTCAAGGGCGAGTCATCAACACACTACACGAAGCTTCCCACCTATCCCCTGTGCATCCCGCGGATGCATGAGCACCTGCCCAATGCAAAGTTGATCTATGTCATGCGCGATCCGATCGATCGTATCGTATCGTATCGCAGTATATTCACGAATGGTCGCAGCGCGTTATCGAGGACGGGTGCACGATTGACGACGCGATCGACCGCTACCCGATGTTGGCAGAATACTCAAAGTATGCGATGCAGCTCTCCCCGTATGTAGAGAAGTGGGGCATGGGACATATTCTCCCGGTTTTCTTCGAGCGGCTGATGCACAATCCACAAGAGGAGTTCGAACGCGTAGGGCGTTTCCTTGGCATCACGACTGAGTTGCAATGGGACATGGACGACGCACAGAATGTCTCATCTCAGCGACAACGCCGAGGACCGGTTGTAAACGCAATCCTTGGGAATCGTGTCATGCAGGCAGTCCGCCGCACGATGCTTCCGGAATCGCTCCGGGCAAGAATTCGCTCACGATGGACGATGAAAGAACGCCCTGTACTTTCCGATAGTTCCATCGAGAAACTCCACGGCATGCTCGACCCGGAGATGCAAAGGCTCGGGGAGTGGATCGGGCGTGACCTGACATGCGCAAACTATCGCGATGTTGTGATGCGCGAGAGATCGCCCGAGTGGATCTCGAAGGAGGCCGCATGAATGAGATGATTCATGATGTCGGCGTCGTCGCGATCGGTCGCAACGAAGGCGAGCGATTGAAGCGTTGCCTACGATCCGCGATCGCTTGCACGGATCGCGTTGTCTATGTCGATTCAGGATCGAGCGATGACTCTGTTGAATACGCCAGGTCCATCGGGGTTGAGGTCGTCGATCTTGACACCTCGATACCATTCACCGCCGCTCGCGCTCGGAACGAGGGCATCGAGCGGCTGACACAGAGGTGGGACGGGCTCAGATATGTTCAGGTGCTCGACGGCGATTGTGAACTGCGAGACGGGTGGGTGCAGGCGGCGTACACATTCCTTGAGTCTCATCCGGACGCCGCGGTTGTGTGTGGTCGACGGAGGGAGCGTCACCCAGATGAGACGATCTATAACCTGATATGTGATCTGGAATGGGACTCCCCGATCGGCAAATCCAGGTCGTGCGGCGGCGATGCGCTCTTCCGTTTGAAGGTTCTGCATGAGGTTCACGGATACAACCCGGGGGTGATCGCGGGTGAAGAGCCCGAACTCTGCGTGCGCATACGCCAAGCTGGGTACACGGTGCACCGGATCGATCACGAGATGACCTGGCACGATGCCGCGATGACGAGTATGGGACAGTTCTGGAAGCGTGCCAAGCGCGCAGGGCACGCATACGCGCAGGGCGCACACATGCACGGCGAATCACCTGAGCGTCACGGTGTGAAGCAGGTTCGCTCGGCAATACTCTTTGGACTTCTTCTCCCGACCCTCGCGCTTCTCTCGGCGTATTGGACCTATGGGATCTCAATCCTGATCTACATCGTGCTGCTCGCCATACAAGGGTATCGGATCCGTAGACACGAACTCCGGCGGGGAAGATCAAGGCGCGAGGCTTCTGTGCTCGCAAGATTCATCATCCTCGCGAAGTTTGCCCAGGCGCAGGGCGTGCTGCTTTTTCATTGGCGTAGACTCATCGGGAAGCAGGCGACCTTGATTGAGTACAAGGGTGCGACCCATGGAGCAGCGGGTGGGTAACGCAAAGCACAGAGTGCTCTACATGTCGGGGGAACTGCCAGTGCGTTCCGAGACCTTTGTGTATCGGGAAGTTCTTGCATTACGATCGCTGGGCATCGATATTCGTACCGCCTCCGTCCATGCGCCGACGCGTGATCTGGATGATGGCGATGTGCTGTCTGAGATGGCAAAGAGTACGGTCGAGATCTATTCGAAAGGGAAGATGGCACTGCTGCGCGATATGTTCGCGGAGACTTTGGCCCATCCAGTTCGGTCAATTAAAACAATGTCGCGTTGCAAACTCGATGCGCTCTTCTCGCGGGATGTCACGCTCAGACGGAAACCCAAGGTGGTTTGGCAAGGGATGGCAGCGCTCTCACTCGCCCATCGGGTCCGAGTTCTGGGGATCACACATATCCATGCACATATGGCGCATGTACCCACGACGATCGGGATGTATGCGGCGAAGCAACTCGGGATCTCATTCAGTTTCACGGGGCACGCAAACGACATATTTCCCAACCGCACACTCCTGCGTGAGAAACTCAGACGAGCGGCATGGGTGAACTGCATTAGTGATTGGCACCGAGCTTTCTACCAATCAGTTGTTAATCGTCCCGACTGCGACTACCCCGTCGTTCGTTGCGGAGTTGACACAGACCAATACGAAGCAACCCCCGCCCCCAACCATGAAACCCTTGAGGTCTTGAGCGTCGGGCGTCTTGTTGAGAAGAAGGGGATGGATGTACTTATCCGTACCGCGGGCGAGATCGCGCTCAACGATGGCCCCAGTATCCGGGTACGGATCGCGGGGGATGGCCCTCAATACAACGAGCTGCAAGCGCTCGTTGGCGTGCTCCCCCCCAATGCGGAGGTTGAGCTCCTCGGTGAGACCGATAACGACACCGTGATGCAACTAATGACCGAAGCAGATATTTTCGCGCTCCCTTGCAGAGTTGCGAAATCAGGTGATCGCGATGGGATACCCGTTGTGCTTATGGAGGCGATGGCACGCGGACGCTGTGTAATCTCGGGAGATCTTGAGACGATCCGAGAACTCATCGAGCACGATCGGTCGGGCATGATGATCCCATCCGGCGACCAGGCCTCGCTCACAGAGCAACTGATCGCGCTGGCGGAGGATCGGGATCGGGTCGATGAACTGGGTAGAAATGCCCGGCAACGGATCGAGGAGGAGTTCGATCTCAAACTGAACGCCAGGCGGATCGAGTCCAAACTCAACGCCCAGGAGTTGGCATGAGCATGAGCAGCACACAGGAACCCATCATGACTCACACGGAATCCGTGACCTCAACTCAGGTCGGGCGGCGCTATGTCGTGATTACGCCATGCCGCAACGAGGAGGACTATCTCCCAATCACAATCGAAACCATGGTCAAACAGACGGTTCTCCCCGAACTCTGGCTGATTGTGGACGATGGGTCTACAGACTCCACACCTCAGATCGTCGAGGAAGCTGCAAAAAAGCATCCATGGATCAAGCTTTATCGACGCAAAGACCGCGGGGAGCGAGCCGTGGGTGGTGGGGTTGTTCAAGCATTCAATGAGGGGCTTGAGCAGATCAATCTCGATGAATACGACTTTGTATGCAAGCTCGACGCGGACCTGGGACTCACGGAGAACTACTTCGAATCCTTAATGAAAGAGATGGAATCCGATCCGCTCCTCGGGAACTTCTCTGGCAAGACCTATATCCCAACGAGCTCGGGCAAATGGGTTTCTGAGCGGATGGGCGACGAGAACGCGATCGGTGCATCGAAGTTCTACCGCACCGAATGCTTCAAGGACATCAATGGGTTCGTCGCGCAGGCGTGCTGGGACGGAATCGACGGGCATATGTGCCGGATGCGCGGTTGGAAAGCGATGTCGCTCGATCGCCCAGAACTGCGCATGCAGCATTATCGCCCGCAGGGAAGTAGTCAACAGAATGTCTGGGTCGGCCGCAAGCGTTGGGGCAGAGGCAAGTATTTCATGGGTTCCTCGTTGCCGTATGTCATTGCAGTTTCCTGCTATCGCATGCTGGAGCGTCCGTTCATTAAGGGCGGCGTAGGGATCCTCGTCGGGTACCTGCAAGCTTGGAAAGGCGAACACGAACGCTTTGGAGATCGCGCCTACCTCAAGCATCTGCATAGATATGAGATGAGTTCACTGCTCCTTGGGAAACGCCGTACGATGGATCGATTCCACAAACGCCTTGAGGAACGCAATGGCCGCTGAGACGCTTGAGATGACGGAGAAGGAGCAACAGTCCGATGTGTACGATACCGTGCCATTGTTCGGCGTTGAGTTTGCGTGCATAACAGAATCACAGAGCGTGGACTGGGTTTGCGATCGTGCTGCATCCGGGCAAGGCGCATTTATTGTGACAGCGAACCTCGATCATTTGCGCCGATGTCGCGTCGATCCCAGCTATCGAGAGCTTGTGGATGATGCGGACCTCGTCGTTGCGGATGGGATGCCACTGATCTGGGCATCGAAGGTGCAAGGCCCTCCCTTGCTCCCAGAGCGGGTTGCAGGTTCATCAATGACGATTTCATTATGCGAACGCGCATCGGAGCGTGGGCTGAGCATCTACCTGCTCGGAGGCGACGAAGGCGTCGCGGAACGCGCTTCGGAGGTACTCACGAAACGGCATCCAGGTATCCAGATCGCAGGGTATCACTGCCCGCCTTTCGGGTTCGAGAAAAATGCACAACAGATGGACACGATCCGCGACGGCCTGGCGGCTGCGTCGCCCGACATCGTGCTTGTTGCGCTCGGGTCACCGAAGCAGGAAAAGCTGATCCGTGATATCCGATCGGTTTGTCCCAACGCATGCTGGATCGGGGTCGGGATCAGTCTCAGTTTTATCACTGGTGATGTGGCTCGGGCTCCCGAATGGGTTCAGAAAGCGGGGATAGAGTGGATGCACCGGCTGATACAGGAACCAAAGCGATTATTCAGACGCTACATCATACAAGGAATCCCATGGGGTCTTCGCCTGATGGGGCATTCCGTCAAAGCACGAGTGAAAAAATCACGATAAACCACCCAGAGCCGGGGAAATCGGCAAACAGCTAGGCCACGATTGGGTGACGCATTCGCGCCGCTGCGATCAGAGATAAGGGATGGCGTACGATGAGCACAACCATGATGAACTACGCGACAGAACTCGGTGAGAAGATCACAAACAAGACCGCAACCGTTGGCATCGTTGGGCTCGGGTATGTCGGGCTCCCGCTTGCAGATGCGCTCCACACGGGCGGTCTTGGAGTCCTCGGTTTCGATGTCGATCCCACCAAGATTACAAATCTCGAACAGGGTGTGAACTACCTGAAGCACCTTGGCGCAGATATGACTGAGCGTCTCAGCGCATCGGACAAGTTTGAAGCGACAACCGATTTTTCACGACTCGATGAGCCGGACATTATCCTCGTCTGTGTGCCTACCCCCGTCGGCACACATCTCGAACCAGATCTGACATATGTCATCAAAACTGCTGAGTCGATCGGTGCCCGTCTGCGTCCGGGCCAGCTCGTTGTGCTTGAATCCACGACCTACCCAGGCACAACCTCTGGTGAGTTCGTTCCAGTAATGCTGGAAAATGCAAAGAATAACAACCGCGGCGAGTTTACTCTCGGCAAGGATGTCTTCGTTGCCTTCTCACCCGAACGCGAGGATCCGGGACGCAAGAGCCATACCACGACGACGATCCCCAAGCTTGTTGGCGGAACCGATCCCGTTTCCACAAAACTCGCATGTGCAGCGTACAAGCACGGTGTTAAAGAAGTGGTGCCCGTTTCATCCGCGGAAGTTGCGGAGGCCGCCAAGATTCTCGAGAATGTTTTCCGCGCGGTGAACATTGCACTCGTTAACGAGCTCAAAACAGTCTTCGATGAAATGAACATCGATGTCTGGGAAGTGATCGAGGCCGCATCAACGAAGCCCTTCGGGTTCATGCCCTTCTATCCCGGGCCGGGACTGGGCGGGCACTGCATCCCCATTGATCCGTTCTATCTCACTTGGAAGGCACGAGAGCACGGTTGTGTCACACGATTCATCGAACTCGCGGGTGAGATTAATCGTCACATGCCCGAGTATGTCGTGGACAAGACTGCCGAAGCCCTGAATGATGATTGCAAGTCCGTCAAGGGGTCGAAAATCATCGTCGTTGGACTCGCGTACAAGCCCAATGTCGATGACACCCGAGAGACCCCGGCAGCGGAGATCATCGAACTTCTCGCTGAACGCGGAGCGAAGGTGTCCTATCACGACCCGCATGTGCCAACCTTCCCGAATATGCGGAACTACAAGTTTGATATGAACTCCGTTAGCCTTGATGCTCAAACGCTCGGTGACGCGGACTGTGTTGTCATCGTGACAGACCATGAGATCACGGACTGGCAGTCGATCGCGGATCACGCGTCGCTCGTGATTGACACACGCAACGCGATGGCCAAGATCGAATCGTCGAACGCCCGCATCGTCAAAGCCTAATCGGATCGAGTCCCCATGACTCCAGATCGCGCCATTGCGCCACAGGTTTCGTGCATCCAAGATGCGTTCGAGCGAGTGGTTACTGCGCGAGTATCGCAGCCGGCTGTTGTATGCGGCGAAGACCAATGGAGTTATGAACAGCTCAATGCGGAATCCAACCGGATCGCGCACGCACTGATTGCGTTGGGTATTGAGTATGAAGAGCCCGTCGCGATTTCGCTCCCGAGATCCTGCGAGTATATCGCCGCGATGCTGGGGGTTCTGAAGGCGGGCGGGGCGTATGTTCCCGTCGTAGACAACCAGCCGACGCAGCGATTGTGTGCAATACTCCAGGATTGCGGCGCACGGTTCATGCTTAGTCGAGATGATCATCTGCCGGCGTTGCATGATCAAGTTGAGCGGGTCATCACACGCGACCTGTATAAAACCTATTCCCATGCGAACACAGATCGCACCAGTAATCCCAGCGATCTGGCATACATCCTCTACACTTCAGGATCTACGGGCGATCCTAAAGGTGTGATGATCGAGCACGACGGCGTGCATCGGCTGGTCCACGATCAATGGTTTATGCCTACCGGCCCGGACACAAACTATCTCTGCGTCTCTTCATTCGGATTCGACGCGTCCACGATCGAGATCTACGCGACGCTCCTCCACGGCGCAACACTCGTCATGACCACCCGGCGTGTTCCAGAGCCCGATGAGGTAAGGACACTCATCGAAAGGCACGATGTTCGAGCCGCGTGGATCGCATTCGGTTTCTTTGGCGCATTGTTCGAAGCCGACCCGGGCATGTTTCAATCCGTTGAGACGGTGATGACGGGTGGTGAGCCGGTTCATGCGGAACTCATTCGGCGGGCACAACGGGCACTCCCGAACACCCGTTTCGTCAATAGCTACGGCCCAACAGAATGTACGGCTCTATCGACCGCGTACGAGATCCCAGTTCTCGATGAGAACGCGTCTGGCCTACTCCCAATTGGACGCCCACTTCGCGGGATGAGCTGTTCAGTCGTTGATAAAGAAGGTAACACGGTGAGTGAAGGGGGGCAGGGTGAACTCCTGATCTCGGGAATCGGAATCACGAGAGGGTATCTCAATACACCAGAGCAAACAGCGAAGCGGATACTTCTCGATGAAGATGGTAATCGGGTATTCCGTTCAGGTGATCTTGTCCGTGTTCAACCCGACGGGAACCTGATGTTCCTCGGTCGAATCGATGCCCAAGTGAAACTGCGCGGCAACCGCTTTGAACTCGGCGAGGTCGAAGCAAACGCGCGCAGTCATCCCCATGTCGAAGAGTGTGTGGCGTGCATCACAAATCATGAGCACAATGAGCAGCTCGCGATCCTAATCGTTCCATCTCACGCATCAGCAGACCCGCAACAGATCAAATCTCACCTAGACAATCTTCTGCCAGAGTACATGGTGCCCACTCAGTTCATACTGTGCGATGCGATACCGCTGACCAGAAATGGTAAAGCAGACAGGTCGACCTCTCGAGATGTCATAGAAAAGCACTTTGAACAGAGTTCTGGCGTACATCAGGGCTCATTCTCAACACAAACAGAACTGCAACTCGCATCGGTCATGGGTGATGTGCTCGGTACGCGGGTGACGGATAGCGGCGATCGTTTTCTAGACCTTGGTGGGCATTCGCTGCGGGCTCTTGTGTTGTGTGCTCGAATAGAGGAACAGTTTGGGGTCCAGATCCCGATTTCATCCATTTATCAGCTGGCGACTATTCGTGATATAGCGTCCGAAGTTGATCGGCACAGCGAAGACGCGGAGAGTGTTGAACACCCAGAAATCCATTCGGATCCGGGGAGTCCCGCACCGCTGTCATTCAACCAACTCCGGTTATGGATGCATGACCAGATACACCCCGGGGATCCCAGCTACACGATCACCATGCGGCTTGACCATCAGGGCACACTGGACAAGGAAGCGTTCAGTCATGCCTGGTCATATATTTGCAATCGCCATGAGATTCTGCACTCACGAATAGATTTGATTGATGAAGAACCGGTCATGGTGATCGACCACAAACTCGATCTGAGCCCGACATGGACCGATGTCGAGAGCAACCAGGAGGAAGAGATCACTTCGATGATCGAGCGTGCTTCAATGCGCGGGTTTGATCTCGAAGCGGGCCCGCTAGTGCGTTGCCGAGTGTTTCGAACGCACGCGAATGCGAGCGTCGCGATCATGATGCACCACATTGTCTCCGACGGCTGGTCATGCGCTGTACTGCAACAAGAACTCGCCGACGCGTACAAAGCGTATGTGAGATCACAGGAGCCAAGCTCTGAGCCGCTGAATGTGCAGTACGCCGACTACGCGCGCTGGGAACGATCAATTCCAGATCGCGAAAACTACAAGCAGGGCCTTCAGGAGTGGTGTGATACGCTACGCGGCGCACCCATGCTGCGGCTTCCCGCTGATCATATCCACAGCGAGAGAACATCGAACGCGGGAATCCGTGTAGAACATCTTCTCGAGAGAGATGATTTGCTCGCGGTTCAGTCTGGCGCACGAAGCCTGGGTGTGACGCCGTTCGTCTACATGCTCGGAGTATTCAAGATATGGCTTGCCCGGCTGACATTGACAGAGGATGTGGTAGTTGGTACGCCTGTCGCGAATAGAAGAACTCGAGATACCCAGCGACTCATCGGCTTTTTCATGGAGACTCTGCCTCTCCGAAGCCGAGTGCCGCTAGATCGATCAGTTCAAGACATCATCGCTGAAATCAACCAGAACACAATGCAGGCATTCGATCGCCGCGATGTTCCTTTTCAGCACATTGTTCAGGCGCTCGGTCTACATGGGCGTTCTGATCAGAACCCACTCTTCGAGGTCTTTTTTAATCACATCGCAATCCCCCTCCATTCAGAATCAGATTCGATCGGCACTCTCTCGTTCAGCGATCAGGAGATCGACAATCGCACGGCTAAGTTCGATCTGACCTGCTATGTGTTCGAGGATGCAGAACATGCGCGTATAGTGTTCAACGCGCGACGATCGAAGTTCTCGGCTGAGACTGTTCAGTGGTTCTTGCATCAGTTCATCTCGCTCCTTTCCGCGAGCCCACATCACCTTGATCAACCCGCCGGTTCGCTTCCGATTGATCTCTCGCCGATCACGACGAAAAACCCTGCAAAGATCCCCGCGCCAGAACTTCCCTCGGATGCCCCCGTATCGGGAACAATCATCGATCGCATTCAGCAAGTTGTATCTGAGTATCCCAATCGGCTCGCGGTACGATCGCCCGATGCGTCAATGAGTTATGCCCAGTTATGGGCCCGAGCGAATGCTGTGGCGGCCCGCCTCCAAAATAATGGTGTTGAGCAGGGAGATCGGATCCTGATTCTTACACATGATGCGATCGACACCACGATCGCAACGCTCGGTGTGCTTCAGGCTGGTGGCGTATTTGTACCCACAGATCATCACTGGCCGACGGAAAGGGTTCGGAAACTGGTAGAAGCCGCCGATGCAAAGGTTGCTCTTGTGTCTGATCAAGAGCAAGCAGAACACTACCCGTGTTCCTGCATCCAACTGAACGGTCCGAGCCAAGCACAACAGCCTCGCGAAATTGAGATCGCACCCGATTATCCTGCATATCTTCTGTTCACCTCAGGTTCGACTGGTGAGCCCAGAGGGGTGCTCCAATCGCACGCCGCTGTCGTAGGTCATATGGTGACCTTTGCGCACGCGCTCAATCTCAGCACAAACGACAAGCTCCTCCAGCTTAGCTCATTCGCATTCGATGCGTCGATTATGGATATGTTCGCTTGCTGGTTTACTGGCGCAACGCTTTGTGTTGCTGATCCACGCACATACACGCCCGACGAAGTTGCGGAGTGGATGACAGAACAGACCATGACCGTCTTTCATGCGGCTCCTTCACTCTTCCGCTGGTTCATACAATCGATGGAAGGTCGCCACATCTGCAACTCGATACGCTCGGTTGTCCTTGGAGGTGAACACGCGACCGACCATGACATCGATGCGATCCTCACGATATTTCCAAGCAGCGAGCTGTTGATCAATGGGTTCGGTCTCACAGAATCATCGTTGAATATGCAATATAGGGTTGATCCCAACGCCCCGGTTGAATGGCCATCACGATTGCCCATCGGATACCCGGTCGAAGGAGTGAGCGTTCGGCTTGTCAATGACCAGGGAGAGCCATCGTACCCTACTGGTGAAATCGAGATTGAATCCGATCGGATTGCAGTCGCATACACCTCGCCATTCACATCGATTGGTTCTCCGGTTTCGGGCAAGGCGACGAAACGATTCCGCACGGGCGATCTTGGAACGATCCGGTATGACGGGAGCATGATGCATCTCGGGCGACTCGACGATCAGGTTCAGATCCGAGGGTGCCGGGTTGAGCCCGCCGAGGTCGCAGCTGCTATCCGATCACAAAGAGGAGTCCACGACGCTGCTGTTATTCATTCGACAAACCCTGCTGGAGAGGCTCAGCTGCACGCGTTTGTTGTTTGCTCTTCATCGATTTCTACAAGTGAACTAACGCAGCAATGTGCTGAGCTGCTGCCTGCCTACATGCTTCCCGCAACCTGGACTCGTGTCGCGGCGATTCCACGCGTAGGCGGCGGCAAAGTCGATCGCCACGCCCTCCGCCTTCAGGAGCAACTCGAAATTCAGGCCGGAAAGTCTCTCACATCGCATCCGGTCGACGAACGCACGATCGCGATCATGCACGCCTTTTCACGCGTACTCGGAGCAGAATCAATCGGCCCGGACGATAACTTCTTCCACTGTGGTGGCAACTCTCTCCGTGCGATTCAACTCTTTGCAGCGCTCCGCGACCCGATGCGATGTGAAATTCCGATCTCTGTAATCTACCGTTCTCCAACCCCACGCTCGCTCGCACATGAATATGCTGCAATAGCCGTCACTCAAGATCACACCTTGATTGAACTGAACCCGAGCTACACAGGTCAACGCGTAATCGTGCTCCCCGGCATCGGTGGACATCCACTCGGATTTGGTCCACTTATCGATCGAGTGACATCGTCGGCACACTTCGTGGGGGTGCAGTACCCAGACGAATCGGTCCTGGATGACATTGGGCGATCACTCCCCGCGCTCGCATCGTGGGTCATCGCCAAGCTTGGTCTGAATCCAACCGATGCGATACCAGATATGATCGGATACAGCTTCGGTGGATCATTGGCGATGGAAATCGCAATGCAACTCCGCCAGGATGACCGACAGCACGGCCGATTGCTCCTCCTCGATGCTCACCTCCCGTTTGGCCTTCCTCAGCGCGGTCGATTCGGGAAGGCACGAGTGCATCTCGCCCGTATTGTGGAGGGGCACGAAACCTCTCGACTTCGCTATATCACTCAGCGATTACGATCTAAGCCGATGACGGACCAGAACTCCCCAGAGCGAGCAGACGAGCTCGATCCATATCGGGCCGTTTCCCGTATCAATCGTCAGATGGTTCTGGATTACAAACCAACCCTTCGATACGACGGCGCCATAACCCTCATTAGAGCACTTCAGCCTGAATGGCTCAAGTTTCACCATGATGACGGATACAACGGGTTCAGCGCGATCGCTGATCCGCAGAAGATCAAACGCGTCGAGATCGATGCGGGGCATCTAGAACTCTTCGATGCTGGTCCGGTCGCCAGCATTGCGCGTCTCGTGTCTGAGTGGATCGATGATCAGTGAGCGATTCATCGGGTATGATCGTGCTCTTCGAGGAGCACATCATGGAACCTGTAATTGATTTACGCTCGGATACCGTAACGAGACCGACCCCACAGATGCGAGAGGCAATGGCGTCCGCCAAAGTGGGCGATGATGTCGCTGGTGATGATCCGAGTGTGCGCGAACTTGAATCGCGTGTTGCGGGATTGTTCAAAAAAGAAGCAGCGCTATTCGTTCCCTCCGGCACGATGGGGAATCTGCTCGCGATCCTGTGTCAGACCCGTCCGGGTGACGAGATCCTTACACACGAAGAGAACCATATCTACTACTACGAAGGAGGGGGGTACGCAGCGATCGCGGGATGCAGCATTCGGTTTGTTGATGCGGCCGATGCGCCGAAGAAGGGCATGATGACGACAGAGGCACTCGATCATGCCATGCGTGGATCCGACATCCACTTTCCTCATTCCACGCTGCTCACGATTGAAAACACCCACAACCGCGCAGGAGGCCTGGTATGGGAGGAGGACGCACGCCTCGCGCTCTGTGAGCACGCCCGAGCCAAAGGCCTGCGTGTGCATATCGACGGTGCGCGTCTCTGGAACGCTTCAGTTGCATCGGGTGTGCCTTTGCACGAGCTTGTACAAGGGAGTGATTCTGTCAGTGTCTGCCTGAGTAAAGGGCTCGGGTGTCCAGTGGGATCGATGCTTGTGTCCGATCGTGAGACGATCACCATGGCTCGTCACAAACGCAAGCTCCTCGGCGGCGGAATGCGTCAATCTGGTATCCTCGCTGCCGCAGCTCTCCACGCACTCGAGCACCATCACATTGATCGACTGAGCGAAGATCATCGCAGGGCATCACAACTCGCGAGCGATATCGCGTGCTTGCCACTATTCGATCTAGACCCTGACTCCGTCGAGACCAACCTGGTCTACGCGCCACTCACCACCGATGCGATGAACGCGCGTGGGGACGCCTTTGCATGGCAAGACCTACTCGAAGAGGTTGGGATCCGTTGCTACGCAGAGAGCCGGTCCACCCTTCGATTTGTGACCCATTTAGACCTTGATGATGAACTCATATCCAAAGTTCCGGATCGTTTGCGATCGCTGTGCGAAGACCTGAATACATAAAAAAACGCCCCTCAGGGCGATGAAAAGCGGGAGACGAGACTCGAACTCGCAACATTCAGCTTGGAAGGCTGACGCTCTACCATTGAGCTACTCCCGCAGGCATGCCAGTATAGAGCCCAGATCACGGGGGACCAATAGAGCCGAGCAGATTCCGTGATTCACTTGATGAACAGTAAGCCGAAGGATATACTGCATGGCGGGAATAAATACTGCGGGAGAATAAAAATGAAAACGACTCTAACTGTACTTGCGATCTCAGGGGCGTTGGCCTTCTTTGCAGGTTGCGGCGGCGAAGAAGAGGCGGCGACAACCAAGACAACCGATGCGCCACAGGTTGATTCCAATATGCTCGCTCGAGCCAAAGGGAAGCAGGTCTTTAAGACCACTTGTGTCGCATGTCATGGCGAAGATGGCAAGGGTATTGAGGGCTTAGGCAAGAACTGGACGACAAGCGAGTACATCGCCAGCAGCACCGACGATGAACTTGTCGAGTTCCTGAAGGTTGGCCGCACGATCGAAGACCCTGCCAACTCAACCGGCGTTGCAATGCCACCACGAGGCGGGAATCCGAGTCTCACCGATGATGATCTTCGGAATGTCGTTCTCTACATGCGCAAACTCATAGAAGGCTAACTTCATCGAGTCCGAAAGAATAAAGCTCCTAGATGAACTCTCATGATGAAGAGAGTGATCTGGGAGCTTTTAGTATCTCTGTGTTCACTGTTTCGTGAATCGCAGCGCCATGAACAGTGGGATTTCTTCCCGTGCTTGATTCTCTGCATGCGCTCGCGGACCCGGTTCACTGACTCGATCTGATGTCCACTCCTCGCATCCACTGAGCAGCATGCCTGACTGGATACCTGCGTCGACATACGCACTCATCGGGCGGTGGTGTGTGATGGTTGTTATTGCCGGTGCGCCTTTCGCCACCTCGCCAGGATTCATGACGATGGGGGTGCTCGTCGTGCTCATGTACCGATCAATGCGTCTGAACTGCACCGGCAGGTTTGTGCGCTCGTCGTGTGCCCATCCCCAAGCGCTTGCACCCATGACGCGATACGCAGGGTGTGAAATCACGGCTACGAAACGGCCCCCGGGCTTGAGTTTCGAGGCCACGCCACGCATGACCGCCCCTAACTCTCCGATGTTCATCAAAGCCATCACACAAACACCGGCGTCGAACTGGCCCGCATCGAGCGATTCGAGTTCCTGCGCGTTGTGTACCTGGAATGATGTGCGCGGCGTAGACCGCTCATTCGCAGCCTCAATCAGACGCTCGGAGACATCGACTCCCAGCACTTCCACATCTGCGTGATGCGCGAGGTGTTCGCTCACAATACCCTGACCACACGCGACATCGAGAACCCGCTCACCCTGTTGCAGATCGAGCATTCGGCGCACACCCGGCAGGATGAGACGCTCATGGTGATCCGAGCCGCGGTCGTGCAAGAGCTTGTCATACCATCCCGCGACATGATCCCATCCCTGCTGGGCCTCCCGTTCCGGGTCATGCTCGAGCCCAGCGGCATCTGCAGGTGGTTCTTTTCCCATCGCACGCCAGAAGGATGCGGGCGGGGGGGCTTTGTAGCGTTGCTGCGAACCGTCTTCCTCAGGGTGGACAAGCCTGATCTGGTGCGCGTGCATGCCGAGTCGGTGTAGGTCGTCGCGGGTTGCCTTATTCTGTTGATCCCCAACGATCGGGTGACCGATCATCGCGAGGTGTTCCCGGATCTGCCCTTGCAGGTCTGGGCGGGCACGGACCTGCACAAGGGTCAGCCCATTTCCGGATTCCATAATCCGGATATGAGAGCTTGGTGTCGCGCCTTGGCCAGTAGACCTCGAAGTTGGGGCTGAGATCGTTTCCCCTGTCCGCTTTTTCTCATCATCAAAGACACCCTCGACGAGCGCGAGATATGTTGTTTCGGGGTGTGTCTGATCCCGAGGTGAATCACTCGTATTGCGTGTCGCGACATAGAGCACCGCGCCTGAGCAAGTGTCATCAATAATGTGGGCCACGCGCATCAGCCGCCGGCGTGCCCCGGTGAGTGAGTCGACCATCTCGCAAAGAGTGGGGGATGGGCCACGAAGCACCGGAATGCCTGCGGGTTTATTCACAATGAGGATGGAATCATCTTTGTGAATGATCTCCGGTTTCGGAGGTTTGGGCATGCGTTTGCGTTCTTCGTCACCGAAGCGATCGTCTCGTCGCGGTCCCCCTGGGCGTCCACCAGGTCTGCCCATGGGTCGTCCGCCTCCGAAGCGGTTCCCGCCACCTCCGCCGCCACCGAAGCCACCTTGTCGTGGGCCTCCACGGTTCGGGCCTCCTGAGCGTCCGCCACCACCGAACCCGCCAGAGTTGCCTCCGCGTGGGGGGCGTCCGCCTCCGCCTGAGTTGCCGGAGCGTTGCCCTGATCCAAAGTATCCGCCTTGCCCACCGGATCGGTTTGAGCGTGGACCGTTTTCATGCGCCATGCGTTGCATTTCCTGTCAGCGAGCGGCTGCGCTGCTGGGTGAGAGGGGTGATTTGCGTAACGAGCCATCCAGCGAAGTCCTGCTTGGTGATCGCGCCGGGTGTCTCGAGTTGCAGGTCCATTCCACGCTGTGGATTGCCGATGAGTGTTGCTTCAATTGAACCGGAGTCCATTGTTTCCAAGGGATTTGCGACAATGAGATCGATGTCTTTGCGTTCCAGTTTTCCCAACGCGGATTTCAACATCCTATCGCGGGGCTCCAATGCAAACCCGACCAGCAGCTGATCCTTTCGTGCATTTCCGGCACATCCCTTGAGCAGGTCGGGGGTTGATTCCAGCTTGATCATGAGCTCGCCGGGAAGTCGCTTTCGTTTCCCTTCAAGCGAGACCTCTTCAGGGACTGGGCGGTAATCTGCTACAGCAGCGGCCATGACGAGCGTGTCGCAATCTGGAAGATGTTCTGCAAGCAGAGTTTGTAAATCCTGACAGGACTGAAAGCGGACAACACGGACGCGATTATCACTTGGGAGAATGGCGTTGGGGCCCAGGAGCAGGGTGACTTCCCAGCCTGCTTTGGCCGCATGATCTGCCAGTGCACTGCCCAGCTGTCCCGATGAGCGGTTCCCAATGAATCTGACCGCATCGATTGGCTCGTAGGTGGGACCAGCGGTAATCAACAGTCGAAGTGTCGCATCGTCATTTGGCATGGATCTTGGTCTTCCTCTTCCTCAGATCTGGGGGGTGCGTTGGAACTGTTTGTGTTCCCAGATCGTAGAGTCCCCAAAGGGTTCATACTGATCAAAATCCACACTCAAGCATCCCCATCTCCCAAGGTGCTGCGATGGATCCGATTCACGCACCTATAGTGTAAGCCCGTCAATCAATGCTCCCCGCTATTTCAGAGGATAGAGCTCACATATGGCTAGAAGTCGCAAGAAGCTTGGACAGATCCTGGTTGCTCAGGGTGCTATCAACGCCGAGCAGGCCGATCAGGGCATAAAACACGCTCAACAGACCGGAAAGAGGATCGGCGAGGCACTCGTCGATCTTGGAATCGTCGACGAGATGAAGGTCATCAAGGCCCTCGCAGCGCAGTACGGCATGAAGTATGTGGACCTGAGCAACGACAAGGTCCGCAAGCTCATCGACGACAGTGCCCTCGATAAGTCGGTGATGAAGAAGAATCTTGTCATACCTCTTGGTAAATCTGGCGGGAAGATGCGGATTGCGATCCATGACCCGATGGATCTCGAGATGCTCGATAATCTCAGATTCCGTTTGAACATGGATATCGAGCCGATGCTCGCGACGAAGACCCAGATCAAGGGATACCTTGAGGGCGGGGATGGTCCTGCCAACCCCGCTGGTGCAGGGAGTTTAACGGAGCCAGCGGCACCGGATCAGCAGGCCTCCCTCGTCACGGATTCAATTGACCGATCGATTGACCGTTCACTCGATCGTTCGATGGACCGGTCTATCGATGTGAGCTCGGAAGATTCTCCGGTTGTCAAGCTTGTGAACCGCATTCTCGACGAAGCGGTGCGGAACCGCACGAGTGACATTCATATCGAGCCCATGGAAGATCGCGTTCGACTTCGGTACCGCATCGACGGTGTCTGTGTTGAACGCGACAACCTTCCCAAGCGCATGCAGAACGCGGTCCTCTCGCGACTAAAGCTGATGGCGGGGATGAATATCGCGGAGAAGCGGGTTCCTCAGGACGGTCGAATCAAGATCTTCGTTGATGAAGTCGGTATCGACTTCCGTGTCTCGGCGTGCCCGGCATACCACGGCGAGTCTGTCGTTCTTCGTATCCTCCGTCCCGATGCGGTCCGTATTGGTCTGGAAAACCTCGGTTTTGAAGCCGAGAACCTCGAAACTTTTAACAAGATCATCCGTCGACCAAACGGCATCTTCCTTGTCACAGGGCCGACAGGTTCGGGGAAGACAACGACGCTCTATTCGGCGCTTGATGTGCTGAACCGGCCTGACCGAAAGATCATCACGGCGGAAGACCCGGTCGAATACAACTTCGAGGGCATCAATCAGTGTCAGGTCCGTGAAGGTATCGGGTTGACCTTCCCGGCGATTCTTCGATCAATGCTGCGCCAGGCGCCCAATGTCATTCTTGTGGGTGAAATCCGAGATCGTGAAGTCGGCGAAATCGCGATCCAGGCAGCGCTGACTGGTCACCTTGTCTTCTCGACTCTCCATACAAACGATGCGCCAAGTGCGATGACGCGTTTGATCGATATGGGTATCAAGCCCTTCCTCGTCGCTTCCTCGATCCAGGCGGTCATGGCACAGCGCCTCGTTCGTGTGCTGCATAGCAGCAAGGTTATTGCAGAAGAGGAAGATCTCGATCCCAAGTATCTGAATCTGATCCGTCTCAAGATGGAAGATGCGATCGGGAAAGTCTACAAGCCGGTCCCGACCGACGAAGTGCCGACCGGATACAAGGGGCGTAAGGCTGTCTTCGAGATGATGATCATGAACTCAGAGATCCGAGATCTTGCGTTCAACCGGGCCCCCTCGTCACGCATCCGAAAGGCCGCGATTCAGGCGGGGATGAAAGAACTGGTTGAAGACGGGCGGACCAAGGTGCTCAATGGCGTGACGACTCCTGAGGAGATCGCGCGAGTGAGCCAGGCAGATTAAAAGATATGAAAATCCGGGCGAACACGAGATCGCCGAATAGGAGTTTGAAATATGTCCACAGTTCAGATTGACCGCTTGCTGGATACCGTGGTCAAGACCGGCGGTTCTGACCTTCACCTGACGACAGGGCGCCAGCCGACTGTCCGTTTGCACGGTGGTCTGCGGAACCTGCAGACGAAGGTTCTCGATTCTGATGACATGGTGTCATTGATGAAATCGATCACACCTGAACGGAATCAGCAGGAGCTTCAGGAAGAGGGCGGGACTGACTTTGGCTTTGCGTATGGCGAGGCTGCCCGTTTCCGCGTTTCTGTTTTCCGTCAACGCGGTGATATCGCGATCGTTCTGCGCCAGATTCCGAACCGATTGCTGACATTTGATCAGATCGGCCTGCCGGATATGTGTAAGGATCTTATTCGGCGTCCGCGTGGTCTGTTCCTCGTGACAGGCCCAACGGGGTCGGGGAAGACGACATCGCTGGCAACCATGATCGATTATGTCAACCAGTACATGGATCACCACATCGTGACGATGGAAGATCCGATTGAGTACTACCACACGCACAAGAAATCGATCGTGAACCAGCGAGAAGTGGGGAATGATGTCCCCAGCTTCGCTGAGGCGCTGCGACGAGCCCTTCGACAGGACCCCGATGTCATTCTCGTGGGTGAAATGCGTGACCTCGAGACAATCGAGGCGGCTGTCCGGGCGGCGGAAACCGGTCACTTGGTTTTCGGGACCCTGCACACGACCGGTGCTGCGAAGACGATCGACCGTCTGGTTGACGCCTTCCCAGTCTCACAGCAGAACCAGATCCGGGTTCAGCTCTCGACTTCTCTTATCTGTGTCCTGTCTCAGGTTCTACTGGGGCGTATCGATACCAAGGGTATGGTTGCGGCCTACGAGTTCCTCGTGGTGACCCCGGCGATCGCGAACCTGATTCGTGATAACAAGAGCTTCCGCATCGATTCCGCGATTCAGACAGGGAAGAAGTATGGGATGCAGTTGCTTGACGATCATCTGTGGTCGCTGTACTCCAAGGGCATGATCAGTGCCGAGGAAATGGTGGATAAGTGCAAGAATCCGTCGGTTCTGCGTGACAAAGTCCATCAGGCCGGTGGTGTTATCGGGCGTCCCGAACTTGATGATCCGGACGCGAATAAAGAAGTCGAGTGACCGGGAAGCAGCCAATTTGGTCGCAATTCCATGTGTCGCAACGATTGATTTGCGATTATTGAGTGTGTTGCAGACAACAGGTTGCGGTTCGTCTGCGAAAGTACATGTGGGCCTGTGATGGCCTCTGGCGGCGATGCCGCATGGAGTGAATGGTATGGATCCTTCTGAACTTAAAGGTCGCAAGCTCGGGCGCGTGCTCACCAAGCTGAAGGTGGTGACGCGTGAACAGGTCCACGAGGCGCTCGCGGTCCAGAAGGGGCGCACCAACAAAGTCAAGATCGGTGAGATCCTCAAGGAGCTCGGTTACTGCACCCAGCTGGATATCGACCGTGCTCTCGCTGGGCAGGCAGGGATGGAGTATGTCGATCTGAGCGGACTCGAACTCGATGACGAGACCGTGAACTCGATCCCGGCTGAGAACGCGAAGGCGTATCAGTGTGTTCCGATCGAATACGACCCCAAATCACGCAAGCTCAAGGTGGCATTGAAGAGCCCCCAGAACTTTCAAGCGGTAGACGACCTTCGCCTGCTGATGGGTGCGGAGGTCACTGCTGTGATTGCTTCCGAGCAGTCGATTGATGCCTTGCTCGAGAAGCACTTTGCGAAGGATTCGTCACTGAGCGATGCGATGAGTCAGCTTGCGCAGGACGAAAATCTTGCGGAACTCGGAAAGCACTCCGATCAGTCCATCGATTTGGATGCGGTCATCGATGCCGCGGGCGATAATCAGGTCATTAAGCTGCTCAATCTCGTTCTGCTTCAGGCGATCCGCGATCGCGCTTCTGACATTCACTTTGAGCCGTTCGAGACCGAGTTCAAGATGCGTTACCGCATCGACGGCGTGCTCTATGAAATGGTGCCGCCGCCCAAGCACCTTGGCACCGCGATTACCTCTCGTGTGAAGGTTATGGCGAATCTGGACATCGCTGAGCGGCGACTTCCCCAGGACGGTCGTATTGAGCTGACCGTTGGTGGAAACCCGGTCGACTTGCGTGTCGCGATCCTGCCAACAATCTACGGCGAGTCGTGTGTTATGCGTGTTCTTGACCGTGGTAATGTGGAGCTTTCGCTGGATCGTGTCGGGTTCCGTCCTGATGATCTCCAGTTGTTCCGCAGTCTGATCGAGAAGCCCAACGGCATCGTGATCGTTACGGGCCCGACAGGCTCTGGTAAGACGACCACGCTGTATGCGGCTCTCGCAGAACTCAACGATATCGAGACAAAGATCCTCACCGCTGAGGACCCGGTCGAGTATGACATCGATGGGTTGTGTCAGGTGCAGGTGAACTCTGAGGTTGGGCTGACCTTCGCCGCAGCGTTGAGAAGCTTCCTTCGTCAGGACCCGGATGTCATCCTGGTGGGTGAGATTCGCGACCTTGAAACGGCACAGATCGCTGTCCAGGCCTCGCTCACCGGCCACTTGGTTCTCTCGACGCTGCATACGAATGATGCACCGAGTTCGATCATCCGCCTTGTGGACCTCGGCGTTGAACCGTTCCTGTTGACCGCAACCATCGAGGGGATCGTGGCCCAGCGACTCGTTCGTACATTGGATGCGAAGACGAAGGAAGCCTACATCCCAACGGAACAGGAGCTCATGGAGCTTTCCCTGCGTCCGGGTGATGTGCAGGGACGCGAGTTTTACCGTCCTGGCGCAGCCGCAAATGTCGGCGGTGGGTACAAGGGGCGTATGGCGCTCTTTGAAATCATGACGATGGACGACGAAATGCGTGAACTCGTTATGAACGAGGCGAGCACCAGCGTCCTGCGAAATACCGCCCGAAAAAAGGGCATGCGGAGCTTGCGTGAAAGCGGGCTGATGGCGATCTATGAGGGCTTGACGACAATCGATGAGGTTGTCCGCGAGACGCTTGAAGAAGAGTAATGAACACCTCGGGGTCTGTGCAGGCTCTGTGTGCAGTTGTGAAGGACTGAGTCATGGCGACATATACCTACCAAGCGCTCAACGCGTCCGGGAAGACCCAGAAGGGCACGGTCGAGGCTTCGAGCTCTGAAGAAGCGATTCAGCGCATTAAGGCGCAAGGGTACTTCCCTACTTCGGTCCAGCCGCAGAAGGAAAAGAAGCCCAAGGGTGCTGCTGCAGCCGCGGAAGCAAACGCGAAGAAGAAAAAGAAGAAGAAGAAGGGTGGCGGCTTCTCGATCGGCAAGGTCAGCGCGAAGCACCTCACGCTTTTCACCCGTCAGCTTTCGACACTGCAGGATGCGGGTTTGCCACTCCTGCGTTCGCTGCAGATCCTTGAGAGCCAGCAGAAGCCTGGGCTCATGAAGAACATTCTTCTGGGCGTCTGCGAAGAGGTCGAGGGTGGTAGTTCATTATCCGAGGCCATGGGCAAGTACCCCAAGGCATTTAACCATCTTTATGTCAAGATGGTCAACGCGGGTGAGATCGGTGGTGTTCTTGATGTCATTCTCCAGCGACTCAGTGAGTTTATGGAGAAGAGCCAGAAGCTCAAAGCCAAGATCAAGGGTGCGATGGTCTATCCGATCGTGGTCCTGATTGTCGCGATCACAATTCTGACGGCGATCATGCTGCTCATCATTCCGAAGTTTGAAGAGATCTTCACGGACTTTGAGATCGAACTCCCCTCGCTGACGCAAGGCCTGATTACAACAAGCCGTTGGGTTGCGGGTTCAAACCCTGGTCAAGAGATTCCCGGCTGGTTCTTTATGGTGTTCGGGGTTCCGATTATGTGGATCTCGATCAAGATTCTTCGCAAGACCCCTCCCGGTCGTGCGATGTTTGACTACCTGATTCTCTGGACTCCGGTTGTTGGCAAGCTGGTGCGCAAGACAATCATCGCGCGTTTCACCCGGACGATGGGGACGCTGATCAGTGCTGGTGTGCCGATTTTGGAAGCGGTCACTATTACTTCGCAGACTTCAGGGAACTATGTCTTCGAGAAGGCGCTGATGAATGTGCATGATTCGATCCGCGAGGGTGAGACATTTGCTGTGCCACTTCGTGAAAGCAAGACCTGCGATCCGATCGTTGTGAACATGATTGATGTCGGTGAAGAAACAGGCGAGATGGATGCAATGCTGCTGAAGATCGCTGATAACTACGATGAGGAAGTCGATGTCGCGGTCGCGGCATTGGTCTCGCTGCTGGAGCCGATCATGGTCGTGCTCCTTGGCGGCATGGTCGGGACGATCGTCGTCGCGATGTTCCTCCCCATGATCAAGATGCTCGAATCGCTTAGCGGTTGAATGAGCAGGATCGTGCGAACAGATACACACGGGACGATTGAGGAAACCCAATCACGATGAATATTCATCAAGGACATCACGCATTCACGAACCGGAGGGGCTTTACGCTGATGGAGCTCCTGGTGGTCATCGTGATCACGCTGGTGCTGCTCACGCTCGTGCTTTCGGGTTTGAATCGTGCGACCAAGGCGGGGCGTCGTGCAGCGACGCAGGAGTCGGTATCGTCGCTCGCGAAGGCGGTCGATCAGTTCAAGCAGGAGTTCGGGTTCCTCCCACCCCTGATTCATGACGGGATGCCGATCAGCGCCGGGGAATCAGATTTCCGTCCATTCGATTACCTGAGCGGCAGTTCCCTGCCCGATGGCCCAACCTTCCTTGTTGACGATGGCCCGTATGAGTACCAGACCCTCACGGTCTGGAACGAGGGTGTCGATGCCGAGTTCTTCCGTGGTCGCAACAACGGGGGACCATTCGACGCAGGCTGGAGCGAGGAGCGGGCGTGGAATGATCGTCGCTATTCCAAGTATGCGCTCGCCTACTACCTCACTGGCGTGCTGGACAAAGCGGTCGATGGCGTCCGTGGTCCTGGTATGACCCGTCCCATCGTGGACGGATCGTTCCTCGGAGTTGGGTACCCCGTGGGCTCTGTGCGTGAAAAGTACGAACCGCTGATGGACACGGAACGCCGTGGGGCTCGGATCGTCAACGGTTATGTTGAACCCAAGGAAGTTGTGGAGCACAACACCAGCGGTTCGATCGGTGATGCGGATTCTGTCCGTGATATGTATGAAGATTATCAACGCGAGCAGCTCTTCGCGTTTGTCGATGGCTTTGGGAACGCGATTCGCTACTACCGGTGGGAGCCGGGACGGCTTGTTGGGTTGCAGCTTGTGATCGAATCCGAGCTGGACCTCAATATCCCGCCGGTGCTTATCGATCCGGTTGAGTATGAAAAGGTCCAAAACGACCCGATGAATCTCGATCGTGATGATGTGAACTTCATCGGCGAGGATGCGAAGCTCCGCGAGGCACGCTATGCGGTTGTCAGCGCCGGCCCAGACGGATACTTCGGGACCGAGTCGATCGATTCGATCGCAGAGTTCCTGCGTGAAGATGTGCCCTCCTCGAGTGAGGATCAGGCACTGATGCGTCAGCAGGTTTGGGCCGACAATCTTTATGAGGTGGGACGATGAGAAAGAACACGCCCATGCTCAGCAGCGTTCGTCTGCGAAACGCGTACACGGTCGTCGAACTGCTCGTTGTTATTGTGATCGCGGGGTTGCTCCTCACGATCGCGGTCCCCGCGTTTCAGTCCACGATCTATTCTTCCAACCGAACCCTCGCAGTGAATGCTCTGCAGGCAGCGTCGGTGATGGGGCGCGATGTCGCGATCAACACCGGCAAAGACGGGGCGATCGTCTTCGTATTCGATCCCGAAGTCGGTCGAATCCAGATCATCCCAGCGATTCGCGTTGGGACAGTTCGCGAAGCCACAACCGCACCAGCCGGCAGCGGCGGTGGGGGCGGTCCGAGTTCGGTCGGTTTCGGTGACCAGCCGTACTTTGATCGCGAGGTCTTTGTTCCCGCACCGGTCGGTGAGGTGCTCACCCTGCCAGCGGGATGGATGGTGCGTGGATACGCTTCCCCAGGCCTCATGCTCGATTATGACTCCGCGGGTAATCCTGCAGCGGCTTGGTACAACTCCATGATGTACGGCGGCCTCAATGTCCGCGATGACGCAAAGGACGAGGCGCACTGGGTCTTCCCGGAAACCGGATTCTTCGCGAAGGACGCGCAGGTCAACGGCGGGTCGCTCGATGGGTCATTCTCAAATGTAAATGCGGACGACCCGACAGCCCGTCAGTCTTTCATGATCCGGTTCGATGGCCGCACCGGCGCCGTCAGCCGAGATACGCGTTCCGCGCTTTTCATTGATCCACGCAACAGCAACCAACGAGAGCCGGGTGGCAACCGGCCGGATCAGTACGAGATCACCATGCGTCCCGATCTTGCAGAGGATCTTGAGGTCTGGGCGTCGCGTGTGATCAGCTCGCCGGACATCACAAATGATGGCATCGCGTATGGGCGTGACGACGGCCGGCTTCGCGATCAACTCATTGGAAACGCGAGTAATGACACAGTCTTGGTGAAGCCTGTCTCGCGGGTCGCGCTGTACGATGAGAACAAGCTTGCACTCGGGATTCGCGCCCGAGGAGTGAACCGGGAGACCGGAACGATCTACCTGCCTCACGAACAGGACCAACGCCAGGTCGATATCCAACTCGATATGTCGTTGTTCACTGACATCAACAACGAGGAAGATGTGATCGAACGCATCAACTCGTGGATCGATGGTGATACCGACTTTGATGGGACAGTCAGTTTCTTGACGGACGAGCCGGATTCTCGCCTCTTCCTCGTTCAGTCATACACGGGAGAACTCAAGGAGATCCTCCGATGATGACGGACACACACAGATATGAACGGCGAGGCTTTTCACTCATCGAGGTGCTGATCGCGGTGCTTGTGCTCGCGATCGGGATGCTCGGACTGGGCGCCGTTTTTCCCGCGATCATCGCGGAGCAGCGCGATTCATTCGCCGCGATCGAAGGCGAGAACGCAGCGGCGTCCGCGGCGGCGTTGTTGCAGAATCCGGAACTGGTGGATTTCTCGTTTGTTGATGAGTCGTTCGGAAAATATACAGATTCCTCCGCTTATCGATACGAGCACTTGTGGTCGGTACAGGATTTCAGTTCGAATCCGTATGACCTTGATGACGGCACGATTCATCGCCCAGGAATAAACTTTGTCACCGGGCTGTGGACATTCGACTTCGATGGAGATCTATTCAACGGTGCGAGCGGGAACCCGCCAGCAACGGATGTGTATGTGTCTCAGATCCCGCTTTCGGCACGCCTTTACCCCCAGCCATACTCGGGCAAGGAACCCAAGATGGTTTGGGATATCGCGCTCCGTCGTGAGCCGAAGGGAAACCAGCTTCAAGCGGCAATCTTTGTGCGACGCATCGATGCACGCATCAGAGTTCCACGAGACAATACCCTTAGCGATGTGCTCACCGGTGGAGGGAACATCAGTGCAACCCGCACCAGACTCCCGGTTGCGATTACGGGTGCAACAGGATTGCCCGCCGCAGATGATGGTTCCGGAAACCATTTCTATGCTGTGATTCAGGCGCTCAAAGTCGAGGTTCACCCTGAGCGGCTTGATTGGCTTGTCTTCCCCGACGGGCGCGACGGAAGCGTTGACACATCGATCGATCTTGCGACGAAGGTAGGGCAGAAGCTAGTTGATAATACGGGCACCGTCCGTACGGTCGTGGGCCCTGCTGAAGCAGGGCCATCCGATCCACTCGTGGGGCTGCTCTCCTCAGCGCGAGTTGTTGTTGTTGATCCTCCTTTCCTTCCGAGTAATGCTGGTGGGGCGGACACAGACCGTGTGTACCCCGGCGGGTCAAACTCACAAGACAAGGAATGGGACGATGAACGGGCGAGCTGGGTGCGCCAGGTGATCTTCACCCCGCGAGAACCCGTCGCCGTCAAGATTGTCACGCTCGGAGGTGCATCATGAACGACCGAGCACCAAAGCACCGCGCCCGCAATGGTTTTACCGTTGTCGAGATGCTCGTTGTCATCGGAATCCTCGTGGTCGTCTCGCTTGGCGTCGCGACGATATTCCAGAGCATCGGCGAGACGGTGTCCCGTGGGCGGAAGCTCTCAGAGCTCAACCAGTTCGCGGCGCGCATGGAACGCGTGATGCGGAATGACTTCAATAACATGACGCGCGACGGGTTCCTTGTCATCATCAATAAGAACGCCGGCGCGGGGCGCGATGTCCAGCTGTACCGCGGTGAGACGACGGATCGCGATGGGAACGGGATTGAAGGCAGCCCCCGTCGCAGTGATGAGATCATGTTCTTCGCGCGTGGCGATTTCGTCTCCCAGCGTCGCGCGATCGCGCCCAATATGATCGCGACCTCAAACGAGGCGGCGATCTACTATGGGCACGGACAGAAGCGTCGCCCACAGATCGCTCAGTCAGACCCCGCGTTTGACAGCCCCCAGAATCTCTTCTTCAATCCGGAGCCCTGGGACAATAACTTTGATGCTTCCCTCGACACGCGTGTTGGTTTCAGCACATTAGGTTTCGTGAATCCGAACGAGTTCGCGAGAGATTGGTCACTCTTGCGTGTCGTGACGCTGCTCACAAACCCAGCGGGCGCGGGGCAGCAGGTGCCTCAGGAACTCTACGGGCTCTCGAGTGATGACCCCAGCGATCGTCCACGCCTGACGGACTCTGACCGGCAGATCATGCTGCAGCCCGCCGCGCGGAGCATCTTCAAATCACTCAATGGCAGCTCACGCATCGATCCGAGCGTGGGGGGGACCATCAACCGGTCCTTGTATGACCTGACCTATCAGGGCCAGGCCTCTTCCGCGAATCAGTATCCGTTGTATCTCCCTACAAGCGGCATGGTCGATATCGTTTCACAGGACCTCGCGTCGATACGAACTGAGCTCCAAGCCCTTGCTGGAAACTTCTCCTCGACGCAGTATTTCCCCTCTGCATACATGGATTATTCCGATGTCTTCGGACGACTCCCGACTCCGGCCCCGCCGAGCGGGATCGGTACGCGTGATGACTTTGAGTATGAGTTCTACCAGTTGACGACCAGCCCCAACCCGAGCGACGCCGATGGTATTGAACTCGGAAAGTACACGGATCTTGGGAACTGGGATACCACAAATCGCTACAACGTCAATCATGTCCGACGCATCAGATCCTGGATGATCGACGCGCTTCCCAGCGCTTGGAATACAGGAGCGAACACGGGATCTCTCAATCCAGATGATTTCTTCGCAGGTGTTCGCTACGAAGATATCCCAACCCGGCTCCTTTTCGAAGAATCGGAGTTCGCGGACAACGATCGTGGCGATCTCGAACGCGCATACGCTGAAGCCAATCAGGAGATGCTCGGTTCGTCGGTCTTCGTGCCGCGTTGCACAGAGTTCATCGTTGAATGGTCATACGGGTTCATCGAGCTTGGGCCCGTTGCCGGAGACTTCGACTTCAAGTCGATCAAGTGGTACGGGCTGCCGCGGTATCTGAATGACACAAACGGTGATGGGCAGGCCGATGCGAGCGATCGCCCGACGGTCACGCGTTACACCAGACGCGGAGTTCAGGCTGACCCGCCAACCCTCATTAATCCGGCGGATGATCAACCCCGTCTGATGGGCCCCGCGCCGGAACTCATTGTTGGATCGGCACCGCTCACCGGAGCGAGTTCGGTCGAGGCCGCGTGCTTCGGGTTTGTTACAGACCCCAACGCTCCGGCTGCGGAGCTCGGTGGGGCATACTGGCCCTGGCCCAAGCTCATCCGTATCACGATGACACTCGGCGACCCGACCGATCGGGATGTCGAGGAGACCTATCAGATCATCTTCGAAGTCCCTGAGCCCGAGTGAGCGCAGGGATGATTCGAGGGGGACACGAAACAAGGGGACGCTCGGCCGGGGACGCCGCGGGCACCTACGCGGACAAGTTCGCCGAGCAGACAACCCATAAGGTGTGCATCGCCCGGAGAACGGGCGAGGAGTAAGAGGCATGATGAAGACAAAACGACGCAAGAACATCTCGGCGCTCCAGCTCCGATCGCTCGCGGGGCGTGCCCCGCATGAGCGTGGGTCCGCGCTGCTGATCGTGATCGGCACGCTCGCGCTCGTAGCGGTCTTCGCGGCGGTCTATGTATCGATTGGTCGCACGGACAGGCGTGCTGCGCAGTCGTTCCGCGCCCGTGTTGAACAGCGAGATAACTCCTTCCAGTTCGCGGAATACCTCTCCGGGGTGATCGGCGACGATCGGCTCGATGCGTATGTCCAGTACCGACTCGACGGCAGCAGTTTCGCTCGGCGCGAAGTCATCGATCTGCCATACACAGACTGGACTCGTCGGAGCGAGGTCAACCTGAGCGACCCGAACGAGCGGGCACTGCTTTTCACTCCGACAGGCGGCCCATACGAACTGGGCTCACTCGGAGCAAGTGCGGACTTCCGAGTTCAGAGCGACCCGTGGCTCGCCTCGACCACGCCGACCTTCCTCGGAACACCAGGCGATCCAACCTTCGATGATCAGCGTCCGTTCGGTAAGATCGTGCAATATGACCCCAATGTGCCGAACGCGGGCAGCTACCTCGATCAGCGTGATTGGTTGCAGATCTCCAACTTCGCGTTCGACGGGCGTCCGGTGAACCTGTTCAACCTGCGCCCCAATACGACGGATATCCCTGCGCGGAATGTGAACCAGTCGGATGTTGGCGGCTTTGATGCGGAACCGGGATTCGGGACCTCGCCGCGTGCATCCGATGGGCGCCCAATCCGGCGCATGAGCAACTATCTCTCGCTGCTCAATGTCGAGGACCCCTCAGATCCGAATACCTTCCTTAAGGCCTTCGATCCGGTTCAGACAGGCACTGTTTGGGTGCCCGGCTACAACACCCCGCAGAACATTGGACTCAGTGGGGCCGAGATCCAGAACACCCCGGCGGTTTGGACCATGTACCAGCGGTACATGTTCATGCCGATGAACCAGCCGTTTGTTATTTACAATCGGGGTTCAGGGCTTGAGGAATCAAGCTGGGCGGATCCTGATTATCCCCCATACCAATATGCGGACGCTGACGGCGATGGCTTCGCTGATTCACGATGGTTCGAGCTCCGCTCTGCGCGCGACTCAAACGCGGGTGATCTGTTTGGCTCGGGGCGAGATGACATCCAGGAACTTTTCGAGCAGGGCGATATGCGATACTTCATCGCGGCCCGTGCCATCGATCTCAGTTCCATGGTCAACATCAATACCGCAACGGACGGGCTCGTAGAACCCATCGCGAACTACCCGATCGGGAGCACACCCGCAGAAATCGATTTCCGCCGTTTGCTCACAATGCAAGACGCGGCGGGCGATTACGCATCCGTGATCTCCGCCGGCGGAGATGTGATCCCGCTTTCTCTCAGCGATGCGCCACGGCCGTACACAGCCGAGGCCGATCTCGCTGCGGCCCGAGTCTGGGACGCGCCCGAGCGTCAGTCCGACTTCCGACGCGAGCCCCAGGATTATCAGTTCTACCAAGCGGACATCGTGTCGACAGATATCCGCGAGCAGGTTTCAAACTCGCCTTCCATGCTGATCGGGCGTTATGCGTACACGGCGTTGCGTCGCGCGATCAATGTGGGTGGTACACCTGGTAATCAGTACTTTGGGTACGATCAGGAACGCAATGGCAATGTGAATACAGACCCCACATCGCTGACCCAGTTTGAGAACTCGTACGGTCTCGGCAGTAGTGAGCCCTCGGTGCTCAACCGTTACAACCAATACATCAACGACAGCTCGCAGAGCGCGCTCAATCCCGGCCTGACGACGACAGACGCGGGACTCTTCGGTATCGATGATCTTGCGGAGTTGCTGACATACCACGGACTGAATGATCCGGCGTTTACCAGCCGCCTCGAACGCGTCGTGGAGGGGCGATACGACAGTTTCGGTGGTGGCAGCGAGGACCCGATCCAGGCTCGCCGCATGAGCCCGCTGCTGACCAATCGGGACCTGACGCTCGATCGGTTTGGGCACACACGGATTCTCTCCGCAAACGATCCGCGGATCGCACCCTCGGTTGACAACCAGACCGACCTTTCGCGGATCGGGGAGATTTCTCGGAACGCCATGGCGTTGATGGCGCTCACACCACGCAAGCGGATGACACCATTCAGCGGTTTCGTCCCGATGTCACCCGATGTGACGGTCACAGATGTGAGCGAACGCGAGGCACTGACCGCCAGCGACGCGCTCCCATCGCTTCCGTCGCTCATCACAGATCCGCAGCAACTCTTCGGGCTGTACTCCCGAGCGCTTGCGGGTGAAATCGAAGACATGGATTCGCAGACCTGGACCAACGCGATCGATCAGTTCGATACGCAGCCATTCTCCACGCTTTTTTATGGCTACCGAGGCCCAGAAGTCGCCCTGAACATCGCGGCTCACGCAGCGGTGAACATGGTTGATATGGTCGACAACGACACGACTCCCACGGTCGCGACTGTGCTGCTTGATGAGAACCGGCGCTCTGATCTAACGGATACTGGAAACTTCCCAACCACGGGCCCAGACACAGACAACGAGTGGTACCGCGACTACCCAGGCCGGGCTGATGGATTGCTCTTCGATGCCCAGTCGAATGTGACTTCTGCGAATCAGGCTCTCGCGACGAACAACACGCTCGATGTCCGTCGACAGGCGGTCAATGTGTATGGCATGGAACCAATGCCGATTATCACGGAAGTGTCCACGGTCATTGTGTATACCGATGCACCGGAAGGGCTGAGCGGGGGGGATGTCGATTACCGTCCCGGTTATCGCCCTCGCCGTCGCAACGGTCTGGTCTCACCGCCACCACCCGCGCCGGAAGATCAGATGGGCCAGCCGCAGGTCACGATCAACGGCGACGACGACATTGTCGGGAACCCCGATCTCATGCTCGAGATGGTTGCTTTCCAGCTCCACAATCCCTGGGATGTGCCGATCTCGCTCGGTGGAGAGAATCGTGCTGAGCGAGATGCACTCACCCGCCTGCGTGATCCCAATGATCAAACCACGGTCGATGAGAGCTCAAATCAGTTCGAGTTCGATTACTACATCGACTGGAACGGCTATTTTTTCAAGCTTGCTGCGTTCGAGCGATTCTATCCCTCGGATACAAACAGCTTGAATACACGCGTCCGGGACGCGGAAATCAACGCGTCTTCCAACCCCGCAGATGCTTTCCCATCAGATGCGGGGTATTTGGATCCCGCCACCTATGAGGACTTTGTCGCCCGCAACGCGGTGCTGAATCCAGGTGAGACACGAGTCTTTTACGCCCTCTCGGATCCCCGCTTCGGGCCCACTGCCACCCCCAGCGCTCTGGCAGGGACCTATGAGATGTCCGTGGATACGAAGTGGCGAAATGTGATGTCCGATTACGGTGATCTGCCTGCGATTTATAACTCGCTCGGTCCGGACAATGATTCAAACGGTATCCCGGACTATGACAAGGACGAAGATGGAATCCCCGATGGTAAAGACTTCAACGGATGGACCGGCTTGGCCCAGGAGTGGATTCAGGATCAGTTGACATCGATCTACGCACCACGCTCACCCGTCATGATTCACCCGATGAATCCGGAAACAGGCGAGTATCTGTCGGACACAACGACCTACCCGTACCTGACGGCACCCGGCTCAATCGCTGCGTTCACCCAACTGTCCGGTACGACGGATCGCTTGAATGCCAACGAGGTCCGTTTGTGGCGCAAAATCACCACAACGGGCGAAGAGGAAAACGATCCCTCGGTAACTGGCACAACGACGCTCAGAAACCTGCTCCACAACGACTTGCTCGTTGACCGTATCGCGATCGACTCGAACGAAACGATCGCGAAGCATCTGAATCCAGGTCAGAACGAAATCGAAGGTGCCGTGTCCTTCGAAGAGGACTACCCCGCAACAACAGAAGAGGTCAGTGCCGGTGTCCGCAACGACAACACGGGTTTGAGTATCGTCAAGTGGGGATCCACTCGACGCCGGACTTCCCCCGATCCTGACTATAACGGTGCGGAGTATGATGTCGACGGCCGCAACATCGGTGAGATCCGTGAATGGATGCTTTCGACATACTCCGATCCCACGGCGTCGGTCATCACTACGAAGGATGAGGTGTACGATCGCGCAGCCTTGGTGATCGAAGATTTCCGTGAGCTCAACGGACAAGATCCGTTCGATATCACTTCGGAACCTTTCAGTATCGCCAAGACGGATTACGAGGTCGATCTCGAGCTATTCGATCTGTTTACAGCCGAATCAGCGGTGGTCACGATGAGCATCGCCCCACATCGCAAACATGACCTTGATCTGCTGGGGTGGCCCGCCAACGGTGCTACCGGCTCGAATGGCAAGTTCGATGTTGTCGGTGCACGCTGGTCACACCCTGACACGGTCACGACGCTTCATTGGGGCGGCACGCAGGCGACGCCGAGCACAAACACCGCGCCCACGAATATCCGTCCACAACTCATCTTCGATGCGGGGACGGTAGCAAACGCTCCACGCTTGAGCGATCTTCTGCTTACCACCGCGATAGGGCCGATGTACGCGCCCGAAGCATCGCTGGCCGGGAACCAGGCAAGCTACCACCGTGAAGAGTGGATTACCTACACAGAGGCGCTCGCGATTGCGCTCGGATACGAGCAACCGAGCCCCTCCAGCAATACCGCGAGCAGCATCTGGGCGGAAACATGGGGCACAAGCACCAACCCCGAAACACGGGTCTTCGACGATGCCCGACTCGCGTTGGATCGGTTTGTGCCGTTCATGAACGCCGCACCGGCTGAGAATCCGATTGTGTTTAACCCAGGCGTGGATCGAATCCGTGGTTTGGGCGTGCCAGCAGCGCTCGGTGTGCTCGATAGAGCACGCGTGTTCGCACCAAATACTCAAGTGACCGATCCGGTCGCGACGACGCCTCAGCGTGATCTTGAGTTGGCACTCACGCGTCCGGTGGTTGGCACGATCAACATCAATACGGCACCCGTCGAGGTCTTGCGTTTGTTGCCAGGCCTCACACCGAGCCGAGCAGCGTATGTTGATACGAGTACGGGATCGACCACGACTCCGGAATGGTGGGGCAACCGCCTGACAGATACGGAAGTCGCGAATACGACGATTCTCCCGGCATCGTCGCCTGAGCAGTTGCTGGACAACCCCGATGTCGCGGCTGGTATCGTCGCGTACCGTGACCGCATTATGGCGGCACCCAATACTGGAGCGCACGCGAGTGCTGGTGGTCAGAACTACTACTACTCGCCGATGTTCACGAGCGTGAACGATGCGAATCTTGATTCGGTTGCCGATAACTTCATCACCGAAGATCCAATCGGCAACCCCGCGAGTACCACGATCACATTTGATCGGCGCACGATGACGGGGATCGAGGGGCTGAGGACCACGCCCGGATTCGGATCGATCGGCGAGCTGCTCGCGGTTCGCTTGGATCCGGATCATGCCTCGTCTGCGGCCCACCAGTTTGCTTGGCAGAACCTTCGGAATCTCACGATGGAACTCTACGGCATCGATGATGTCGCTCAGGGCATCGAGAACAGCACCACAGCCGTGCCCCAGGTATTCGATGCATCAGGAAGTTTCGAAGTCGGTCAAACCGTGGATGATTACGCTGAGAAACTCGCGCTGGCGAGCGGCGTCCTGAACATGGTGAGTGTCCGTTCGGACTACTACGCGGTCTGGTTCGTAGTCCAGGGATACCGTGAATCCGATGTGGCGAACCTTCGTCCGGAAGACCCGCTGATTCCGACCCTACAGAAGCGGTACATGATGGTCGTAGACCGCTCAAATGTGATCGAGCCGGGTGATAAGCCCAAGATTGTTCTGCTCAAGGAGGTTCCGCTATAGGCTGAAGAGTGCCAAAGGCACTTGAGCGGGCTACAGTTGAGCCAGCAGAGAGTAGCTCAGCTTGGTAGAGCATCTGGTTTGGGACCAGAAGGTCGCAGGTTCAAATCCTGTCTCTCTGATTTCTTTTATAAAGCGTGCGTCATACGCACGCTTTTTTCGTGGAATCCTGAGGAAAGGTGTCAGAGAATTAGTAGGTTGGCGGTCAGCACGCACACACGCGTTCAGATAAGGTGTGCACATGCCCAGCGGGACGGCGAATCCAAAAATGCAGGGAAACGATCACGAGCCGGTGCTTGCGATGCGAGCGCCTTCGCGTCATCGGGATAACCCGTTCACACGATCCAAGCCCGGGCTAATTGGTTTCGGAATCCTTTTGATTATGTTCGTGGCATGCTTGGGCTCTCTGCCTTGGACTCTCGGTGCCCCCGATGGGGTTCCCAGATATGACGAGGGTGCACCCGTTGAGGGGCGTATTCCTCCATCGTGGGTACACTTCGATGATCGTGATATCGAACGAGCAAACAATGCCGTCGATCGAGAAGCACTCGCGATCTTGGCTGCCGAGCATCAGCTCACGGTGGACGATCTCCTCGCTGCACGGTCCGGAGACCCGGAACTTGAGCTCATCAAGCCTCTCTGGCCGCAATACACATTCGGTTCCGACCTGCTTGGGAGATCGCTCGGCATCCGATTGCTTGCCGGCGGGGGGATTTCCCTAACCATCGGGATCGCCGCGGCGTTGTTGAGTGTGAGCATCGGGACCATCTATGGTGCTCTTGCCGCGTACATCGGGGGAAAGGTCGATTCGTTCATGATGCGCGTCGTCGATGTGCTTTACGGGCTTCCATATATTCTCCTCGTCGTGCTGCTCGCAGTCGCGAGCAACGCGATCGTGGACGAATGGGTGACTCAGTCGAAAGCGAAAGAGTCCTGGATGCGGGCTCAAGTCATCGCTCAAGCGGAACAGCGCGGCGAATCGATCACGAAGCTCGAAGCCGTTGATATTCTCGCAACAGATCAGCAGCTCCGTGATGGACTACTGGCTCAAGCGAACACAATGTACCCCGCCCGGGATCTGAGTGTTGGCAAACGCACAGCGCTCGATGTTCTGACGCTTCTCATCGCGATCGGCGGCGTGAGCTGGTTGACGATGGCTCGCGTGATCCGGGGGCAGGTTCTGAGTCTCAAGAATCAGCCGTTCGTTGAGGCGGCCCGTGCAGTGGGGAGTTCTCCCGTGCGGATCTTCCTTCGACATCTTTTGCCGAATCTGATCGGCCCGATCGTGGTGTATGCGACACTCACCGTGCCTCAGGCGATCCTTCAGGAAAGTTTCCTGAGCTTTCTGGGCATCGGTGTCAAACCGCCCTTGCCGAGCTGGGGAAACCTTGCGGCAGAGGGACTTGGGGAGATAAACACATACCACAGCCATTGGTGGCTGTTGCTGTTTCCGTGCTTGTTGCTCGGAATCACGCTTTTGTCGATGAACTTTGTCGGAGAAGGACTGCGTGAAGCGTTCGATCCGAAGCGATCAAGATGATAAACTATCAATCCCGATTTCCGGGGATTGAGTCTCAAGTCCACGCAAGTGAGAGTTGTCTATGCAGAACAAGTTCGGGTTGAAGGATTTTGTGCTTCTGGTGCTCATCGCTACAGCGATCGTGATCAGTCTCTTTACGATGTTCCAGGATGATCGGAGATGGGAGCAGAATGAAGTTCTGGTCTCAAAGATCGACTCCATTGAGCAGCAACTCGCAAGAATGGAAACAAAGCTCGAATCAGGGATCGTTGTCTCCAATAACGCGGGGGTGAATGGCTCCTCATCCGCGGCGTCGCGTGATGTGTCATGGGTCCGTGATCCAAATGTTGAGGTCGTTTGGTTCGATATGCCCGGATTCGCGTCTGATCCTCGCAATAACGAGGATTACCGAATCGGGGGTACATTCCAGGAGACTTTTGAAGCCCAGCCCGCGAAGCTCACCCCGATCCTCGGCGAGGATGTGTACGGTCGGCGTGTGCAGGATCAGGTCTGCGAGCGACTCGCGGAGTTTGATCCCGAGACTCTCGAACTCACTGGCTGGCTTGCCGAAGCATGGCAGTATGATCCTGAGGGATACTGGGTCCGTGTGAAGATCCGCGATATCGCGCGTTTCTCGGACGGCCAGCCCGTTACAGCGGAAGATGTCCGTTGGACCTTCCACGACTATATCAACAACCCCGAGCTCGAAACCGAGTCACTCCGCTCGATCCTGACACAGATCGAAAAGGTCGAGGTCATCGACGACAAGGTGGTTGAAATATCGTTCAATGAGCCTGACGCGTACAACCTGCAGGCGGCACTCCAGTTCTATATCCTCCCCAAGCATTTCTACGAAAAGTTCACCCCGACCCAGATCAATCAGGCGACCGCGCTGACCATGGGATCCGGACCGTTCAAGTTCGCAAATCTCAACCCCGACAACCAATGGACGCCCGGCGAAACCGCTGTGCTTGTTCGTAACGAGCAGTACTGGGGCCCCAAGCCGGCGATCGCAGAACTCCGATTCAATGTCATTCAGGAAGATGTGCCCAAGCTCACCGCGTTTACCAACGGCGAGACGGACATGATCAACCCCTCAGCCCCCCAGTTCCTGGAGATGACTGAGCGTGCGGATTGGGATGAAAAGGCACACTCGCTCAAGTGGCTCAACATGCGATCGGGCTACCTCTTCATCGGCTGGCAATGCGGCCCCCGTGATGGCAAACTCACCCCCTTCCACGACAAACGAGTCCGTCAGGCGATGACCCTCAATCTTGATCGCGAGCAGATGATCCGTGATATTTGGGCAGGCCTCGATTATGTTGCGGTCGGTCCAAACAACCCGCCTTCGCCAGCGGCAAACCCAGAAATCGAACCCTGGCCGTACAACCCTGAACGCGCATTGGAACTCCTCGCGGAAGCGGGTTGGGAAGATCGTGACGGCAACGGGATCTTGGAGAACGCGGACGGTGTCGAGTTCGAGTTCGAGTTCACCCGGGCCTCAGGCGGGCAGACCGCTGAGCGGATGCAGAAGTACATCGTTGACCGGTGTGCTGCGATCGGGATTCGTTGTACTCCCAAGATTGTGGACTGGGCGTTGTACGACCAGATCCTGAAGAACCGTGACTTCGATGCAATCACGCTCGGTTGGTCCGCATCCGCTCCGGAATCGGATCCCAAGCAGATCTGGCACACCGATTCCATCCAGAATCAGGGCCACAACTTCATCCAATGGGATGGTGGTCAGGACCAGTACATCGATGGGCTGAAGGCCGAACTCGACTTCGACAAGCGGATGAAGATCTTCCATCAGTTCCATTCGCTCGTTCACGAGGAGCAGCCGTACACCTTTATCCGTGTCGTCCCGTGGAAGCGTTTCATCAGCAAGGAGTTCACGAATGTCCATCCCTACCCCAAGGGACTGGAACAGCGTGAGTACTACACAGCGCCGATGCAAGCAAACTGATCACGCGAAGGGACGAGGCCACGCATGGGCGTATACATTCTTCGACGCTTGCTCCTGATGATACCGACTTTGATCGGGATCACCTTCGTCGTGTTCATGATCATCGCGCTCGCACCCGGCGGGATCGGGGCGTCGCTCCGTGTTGCCGGCGGCGAGATGGAAGCGAACACCCGTGCCATCCGCGAGGCATACCTTGAGGACCGGTACGGTCTCGATGCGCCCGCCCCGGTGCAGTATGTCCGCTGGCTCGGACGCATCTCCCCGATTAAGTTCGGCACGCGCGACCAGATCGATCCGACAGGCGAGTTCATCCGTTCGCCCAAGAAACCCAAGGACCCACCTCTTTGGGAACTCTTTGTGGACGAGCTTCCCCCAAAGGTCGAACCGGTCCCGTACGAGTTTGTGCTCGGGGACGCGACGGATGCTGACGAGATCGCAGAAATCAAAGGCCGCGCGTATCGCCGACAATCGCAGGCGTACTCGCAGGCCCGTGCCGCGATGATCGCGAATAAAGCGATGCTCGACGAGATTCTCGGCTCGATCGCGGATCGCAACAAGATCCGTGGCATCCGAGATGGATCCGGGAAGATCCGATACAGCATCATCGAGAAAAATCTCGATGTCTACCAGAGCGATGAGCGTTGGGAAGAACTCCAATCGCAAGGGCAGATCTTGATCGATGCGTACGCGGAGGCATGGCAGCAGTGGGGCATCCTGAAAGGGATATTCGATGCAAAGCCATTCCCTGAGGCCGGGTACGGTACTTCATGGGTTAGTATTTCGAGCCCCGATTTCGGACGCTCGTTTACCAAATCCCGCCCCGTGGTCGACCTGATCTCTGACGCGATCCCGATCACGATCTTGCTCAACCTGATCGCAACGCCGATCATCTACTTTGTCGCAATACCCTGCGGGATGCTCGCGGCGGTCAAGGCTGGCTCACTCTTTGATCGCCTGAGCGGTGCATTCTTCATCGCGATGTGGTCTTTCCCAATCCCGCTGGCGGGTGTGCTCGCTGTCGGATACCTCGCGAACAATGACATTCTCGGGTGGTTTCCCGTTTCTGGGCTGCACTCGACCGCGTCCGAGGGATACACCTATCTCCCCAGCACCAATGCGCAGGGGAACTGGGAGCCGGGCTACCTGCTCGATTTGATATGGCATGTGTGCCTGCCCGTTCTGTGTCTGGTCTACGGCGGGTTCGCGATTCTGTCCAAGCAGACACGCGCCGCGATGCTCGACAACTTCAATATGGACTATGTTCGAACAGCGAAGGCAAAGGGTGTCGCTGGAAACACGATTGTCATGCGGCATGTGTTCCGCAACTCGCTTCTTCCCCTGATCACGATGTTCGTCTCGATCTTCCCCGCGATGCTCGCGGGTTCCGTGGTGATCGAGCAGATCTTCACCATCCCCGGCATGGGGCGTCTAACCCTTGAGTCGATCAACCTACGCGATCGCGAGCTTCTTCTCGCCAACACGCTGATGATCGCGGGGGTAAACCTGATCGCGCTCCTGCTGGCGGACATCCTGTACGCGCTTGCTGATCCGAGGATTTCGTACAAATGAGTAAAAACGCAAATCCAGTGCAGGCGGATAAGCCGAGCTCCGTTACCGGTGTGCAACTCGCAAAGGGCATCGGACACCAGCCCGCCCAGAGCTTCTGGGCGGAAGCATGGTCGCAGGTCTTCAAACGACCGGCAGCCGTCGCGAGCATTGTCTGGATCGCGATCGTGAGTTTCTTCGCGATCTACGCACCACTCATCGCGTCGAGCCACCCCCTGATTCTCCGTTCGGACGATGGTTTGAGCTCGCCGCTGATCGATTCACTCAGCGCTCCGGATGTGGCGCTGCTCGTGATCGGTACGATCTCGCCGTTCTTTCTCTTTCTGAAGATCGGCTCAATGAACTTTGGCGAGAAACTCCGTCTGGTGATCGCGGGGGCTGCCCAGATCGGGATGGTTGTCATCCTTGCTCGAGTTGTGGAAAGCACATTCACCCATCGCGACGCCGTTGGCTTTGTCGCGGATTGGGGGCGTTCGGACCTTTTCGTTCCCGTCTCGGTCGCCGTTCTCTGCGGGATAACAATGATCCCGTTCCTCCTGATCTCCTTCTTCGTTCACCGGAGTGTGGGGCGGATGGTGTTCGTCTTGGCCATCGCAATCGTTGCGGGTGGCATTGTCGCATGGAAGTGGACACCCTCACTGAACAACTTCGACTATCGCGATCGTGAGTCGCGCGGACTGGTGGACGCTACCTACACAGTGGTTCCATTCTCGCACTCGCACTCGATGCCCGCGATGTTCAACCGCCCGCCGGGGGCGACCCCGATGGATGCCGCATGGTCTCGCCTCGAGTCATGGCAGCGTCGAACGGAAGGACGAAGCGCAAAGTTCAACGAAGAAGAACTCGCCGTGATACCGATCACGGAAGAGACCATGACTGAGCTCCGCGCGATCGGTCGTTCCGTGGACGGGCTCGTCTCGTACCCGATCGCTGAGTTCATGGACGAACTGCAGATGCGAGTGGATGCCGGGGAGATCACAAACCTTGTGGAGATGCGCGACGCGATCCTCGCGCACAGCGCTCCGATGCACACCATCGGTACGGATACGCTTGGGCAGGATGTGCTCTCGCAGATGATGCACGCGTGTCGTCTCGCGATCTCGATTGGGTTTGTCTCGACGGGCATCGCCGTAGTCATCGGCGTTACGATCGGGGCGCTCATGGGGTACTTCGGCGGCTGGGTCGACCTTTTGCTCTACCGCGTTGTAGAGATCTTCATGGCCATCCCGGTCCTGTTCCTGCTGATCGTGGCCGCGGGGCTTCTTCCACGCAATACCTACTTCATGATGGCCATCATCGGGTGTTTTACATGGACCGGTGCGGCGCGTTTCATCCGCGCAGAGTTCATGAAGCTTCGACACACGGACTATGTCCAAGCAGCACAAGCGATGGGGCTGCCGCTTTGGTCGATCCTGTTCAAGCACATGCTCCCAAACGGGGTCACACCTGTTCTTGTTGAGTCGTCGTTTCTGATCGCGGCGGCAATCCTGATCGAGGCAACCCTATCCTTCCTCGGGCTCGGTCCGACGGGACAGGCGAGTTGGGGTAGCCTGCTGCGAAACGCTTCGGGTGAGGCCGGCGGCTTCCTGTGGTGGCTGGCAATCTTCCCCGGTGCCGCGATCTTCCTGACAACACTGGCTTACAACTTGATCGGCGAGGCGCTCCGAGACGCGATCGATCCCAAACTCAAGAAAGCACGCGTCTGATTTGTGAAAGACGCGAGGAGTTATCCATGAGCGAAGCAACGATGCAACAACCCGGTCGCGCGAGCACCTCAACGGTGGCAGAACAGCCGATCATGCAGGTACAAGACCTCGCGGTCTCGTTCGACAATGGATCCGGCCCCCGCATCCAGGCCGTGGACGGGGTCCGCATGACGGTCTACCCCCGCCAGACCCTCGCGGTCGTAGGCGAATCCGGGTGCGGCAAGTCCGTCACCTCCATGAGCTCGATGCAGCTTGTACCCCGACCACCCGGGCGTTTCGATCGCGGCAAGATCATGTACCGCATGGCCGATGGGAGGGTTCTCAACCTGCTCGAGCAATCCGAAGCCGATATGCGAAAGATTCGCGGCAATGAGATCGCGATGATCTTCCAGGAGCCCATGACCTCCCTCAACCCCGTATACACCGTCGGGGATCAGATCATCGAGGCAATCACACTCCATCAGGATGTGAACGCAAAGGAAGCGGAAAAAATCGCGATCGAGGCGATGGATGCCGTGGGAATTCCGGACCCCACAGGGCGAATCAAGGCGTACCCACACCAGTTCTCAGGTGGTATGAGACAGCGTGTCATGATCGCGATGGCGCTCGCCTGTCAACCGCGATTACTGCTCGCGGATGAACCCACCACGGCACTCGATGTGACGATCCAGGCACAGATTCTTGAGCTGCTACAGCAACTCAAGGAAGAGCGCGATATGGCCGTGATGCTCATCACGCACGACCTCGGGGTCGTTGCAGAGAACGCGGATGTCGTTTGTGTCATGTACGCGGGTCGCGTCGTGGAGTTTGCGCCCGTATATACCCTGTTCGACAACCCGATGCATCCCTACACCAAGGGACTCCTCGCGAGTATCCCCGTTGTTCACAAGAAGCTCGACCGTCTGACGACCATCACCGAGATCGTCAACAATCCTGAAGAGTTCAAGAAACTCCCCGGAGCGGAGAAAGGGATTACGCCTTGGTGGCCTTGGAGCGACGCCCCAGCAGATCTTCGCAAACGCGATGAACCCGCGGGTGATTATGTTCTACGCAAGGTTGCGGACGACCACTGGGTCGGATGCTGGCGTACAGAAGCGGTGAAGAACGATGATTCATCGCCGCCGGATCTGACATTCCGTGTGAGTGATTTCAAGAAGCAGCAGGATTGATTCAATCCATCGGGGCCTCCCCCGGGAATGTGAGCACGCGATGCGAGTGCTGATCCTGGCCGACGCACAGTTCGCAAAGCACGAAAGAGCGCTCATCGAGCGCGTCGTGGTCGGTCTCACAGTTGAGGGCATCGAAGCCCAACTCATCCTCCCGAGGGATCGTGGCCTATCCGCATTCCGGGTTGGGCTCCTTGGTGAGCCGATCTGGTACGCCGATCGTGGGCTGCTCATCACACGCAAGATCAGGGCAGCGCAGATCGCGCGTAGTATCACAGAACGATACGGGGACGCAACCCGACCCGTCGATATCGTGCATGTCATGGGCGGTGGTGCTTGGGGGATGGGGCTTGAGCTCTCAAGGTTGCTTGGTGCAGGGCTTGCACTCGAAGTCTGGCGAGCGGGGCTTGCGGGGCACGCCGCCAACCTGAACCTTGAGGAAGAGGATCGAGCAATCTTTCTCGTACCCGAGCGATCATTCGAGGACAATCTGCGCAAATCGATGAAACAGGCAAGGGTGCGACATGTCCCATGGGGGGCACATGTTCCGGAGCAGCCTGTGCCTGTGTTCCGCGAAGACAAGCTCATTTCAATCGTGCTTATGGGGTCGGGGCGGCAGCAGGATCACTGCGTTGCGGCCTATACCGGTATCGCTGAAGCGATCGCATCTCGATCCGATATCATGCTTTTCGCGAACCAGGAACTGGTCGAGCGTGCCGGGCTTTGGGCGCGGGTAAAAAAGGATAAACTCCAGGATCGGTTCACGGTCATCGATCGATCCGAAGATCGGCGTGATCTGTTATTGCGATGTGACATGCTCGTATATCCGGAAACGCTCCACGAGGAGCGGACACTGCTGCTAGACGCAATGGGGGCAGGGCTCGTCGTTATTACAGGTAACGACGAGAAAATCCAGCCCCTGAACGAGGAGTCCGGGGTGATCGTGGTTTCCCGGGCGGTGGCGGATGATTGGTCTGAACAGGTCCGGACAGTGATCAGGTCTCGTGATCATGCCATGGAGTGTGCCGCTCGCGTTCGTGAGTACATTCGGACCCATCGTCGCTCTGGGCTTCATATCGAAGCTCTGAGCGATGCATACACCGATCTTGTCGGGCTGGAGCAGGATCGCGAATCGGAATGATCAGCTATCGGTCGTGCCTATGTCCGATAGCCGACTCCGTCGGCCGTTTATTCCTCATGTATCGTCAGAGTCGCTGGTGATCGTTCGGTTCTCGTGCATACTTCTTATGTGACGAGCAGCACTGCGTGTGCGTGCCTGTGTCGTCCAAAGACAACCCAAGATCGGAGGCACGAAGATGATGATCACATCACTCATCGCTGCAGCGACACTCGCGCTGGGACCATGCAACGCGAACGGGTGCGGCAATAGCCACATCACGACCCCACGGGTCATCGAGATCAATCCGGACATGTTTGATACGACAGCCGTCAATCGTCGGCAGATCCGCTTCTCGAACGAGACGCAGGGTGAAGTTGTCGGCATGAGATCAATGGACGGTCAGGTCTCGTGGGAATCCGACTCGGATCGTGAGCTGCTGGGTGGGCAGGATGGTCCCGCGCTGATCTACATCCAGATCTTCGATGGCACCTTCGCGATCGATCCGTTTGTTCCGATCCCCAGCGCCAGCGACGAGACCGCGCAGCAACTCTTCCGCGGCACCTCGCTGGAGACGGACCGGACCCAGTTCGGGCGTCAGCGCATCGATCGGACGAAGGAACTCTTCCGTAAACTTGAGCAGGCTCGCGTCAACTGGTTGCGTGACAATGGCTACTACGGCGTCCGCAACTTCACAAACCCCAAGGCGGGCGAGAAGAAGGAAGCCAAACTACCCGAGCCCGCAGCGACTTTCCGTCGCCCAGCAGATGTTCCTCGTGGCAAGTCTCGCGAGCAGGTCAACGCGAACACGAACCCGATGGGTTCCGTCGCGTTCCTGATGAACTCTGGAGACGAAAAAGTCCGGGTATCGCTCCCGGCACACCTCGACACATCGAACCGGGTCAGCGTGATCCAGCGAAACGGGTCGGATGTGAAGGAAGAAGTCGCGATCAACGAATGAACGCCCGCGTCATCGGCGGTATGCTCTGGGTATGACAGGGCGACTCCCGTTCGATCCGAAACGCATGAAGGGCGCACAGTCTGGACAGAGAGCCGACGACGGGGGCAATGCGCCCTCGTCGTCTGGTTTTGGTTCATCCGAGAATCGAGCTATCTCAGTTTCTGAGCTCGCGACGAGCATCGATCAAGCACTCCGATCCGGTCTGCCCGCACGGGTCATCGTGGAGGGGGAGATCAGCTCGCTTTCCCATCGGACGCATTACTACTTCTCACTCAAGGACGAAAAATCCGTCATCGGCGCGGTGTTCTTCGCGTCCGCGGCGAATCGGTCCGCAACCAAACCCGAACACGGGCAACGCATCATCGCGAAGGGACGGGTCGAGTTCTACGCCCCGGCTGGGCGTGTGAGTCTCATCGTCACCTCGATCACACCCGTAGGCGAGGGTGCACTGGAACAGCGGTACAAGCAACTTGTCGCGCAGCTTCGCGAGAAGGGGTGGTTCGATCCGGAGACCAAGACACCCCTGCCGACTTTCCCTCGACGCATCGCGATCTTGACGAGCAAAGACGGGGCCGCGGTCCAGGATGTGATCGATACCTTCGCACGCCGATGCCCTTCGATCGAACTCTCTATCGTCGATGTGCGCGTGCAGGGCGAACAGGCCAAGGGACAGATCAGCCGCGCGATCAAAGCCTTGGATTCGAATCGTGATCGACTCGGACTCGACGCGATCATTGTTACCCGAGGCGGCGGATCGCTCGAGGATCTTTGGGCATTCAACGAGCCCGAAGTTGCGCAGGCGATCCACGAATCAGTGCTGCCCGTCGTTGCCGCGATCGGGCACGAGACGGATACAACGATCGCGGAACTCGTCGCGGACGAGCGGGCAGCAACGCCGACCCAGGCCGCGATGCGTTTATCGCCTGATCGGAACGCCTTGATCGAGCAGCTTTCTTCGTTACAAACCCGGCTCCTGCGAGGGATTGACAATCGGATCCGTTACGAGCGTCAACGACTGTTTCAGATTCAGTCATCTCGAGCGATGGGGGATCCTAGGGAAGTCTTGGGGGTGCATCGGGATCGCCTGGATTCGTTGCATGGGCGAGTTCGATCCGGTGTGCGTCATCAGATCGCCTCAGATCGTGCGTATCTTGATAAACTCGCGATCCGTTTGACCCGTGTGCAGCCAGCCGCAGTGCATGCCCGGCGTCAGGAGCGGATCGATCAGCTCGCAGCACGATTACGCCGGGTGATGTCCCGCGCGATCGATCAAAGGCGTGAAGATCTCGAGCGCACCGCCAGAGAGCTACACGCGATAGGCCCGGCGCAGGTACTTTCACGCGGGTACACCCTCACACTGGGTGAGGATGGCAAGGCGATCCGCTCAATCAATCAGGCCGCGCCTGGGACCACCCTGGAGACAGTTCTGAGTGACGGTCGCATCCGATCTCGCGTGGAAAATGAGGGGGGCGGTGCCGATCCAAGACTTTCGCCAACGAAACCGGTGCCGAGACGCAAGAAACGATCCACCAAACTCGATCCCAACGAAGGTCCTGGGTTGTTTGAGTGAGCTAGACTACCCCCGTGAGCAAACAGAAACCCAATGCCGAGCAGGAGATCCCATACGAGCAGCTCATCGAGCAGCTTGAGGGGGTCGTGGATCAGATCGAGGGCGGCGAGCTCGGGCTCGAGGACTCCATCAAGGGGTATGAGCACGGAATCGAGCTCGTCAAACGGGCAAGAACAATCCTTGATCGGGCAGAGCAGCGGATCACAGAGCTGAACGCGGATTCGTTGGAGGACGAGGAAGACTGATTCTCACTCAGTTTCGAGCGAATTTGTCCATTTGGTCGATGATTCCACGATGCCCGATTGGTTCATCTACATGCTGCCCTGGTTGACGATCCTGCTGTTTGTGATCGCGGTAGGGGCGTGCGTGGGATCATTGATTAATGTGCTCGTCTATCGCATGCCTCGTGGGTTGGATGTCGTGGTGCCGACCTCCCGTTGCCCGAATTGCGATCACAAGCTGACCTGGCGTGAAAACATCCCCATTTTCGGGTGGATCCTCTTGCGGGGGAAGTGTCGGTTCTGCAAGGTCAAAATCTCGCCGGAGTACCCGATCGTAGAGACGATTGTCGCGGCACTCTTCGGCGGGATCTGGGCGCTCTGGTACATCGTGCCGGACAACGCGATCTTGGGACTCGGGCAGATTGCGCCCGAATGGGCTTCAAACGGGGCCGCGATGACATGGCCTGCGACGGTGGTGCTGCTGGTATTGGTGGGATGTCTCGTGGCGATGACAATCATCGATGCGCGGACTTCGACCATTCCGCTGGAACTCACGTGGGTTCCGGCACTGACTGCGTTGCTCCTGCACACCGGCCACGCTGTCTGGTTCCATCAGAAGTATGGGAACCCGATCTATCAGCTCGGGCTCGACGGGATCTGGGGTGTGCCAAACAGTTCGGGCATGCGTTGGTTCACGGCTCCCGGAGAGGTCTGGACGATCGCGACGGGAGGACTTCCGGGATGGAAGTTCATCGGTTTGGGTATCGGCGGCATCGTTGGGTTGGGTCTCTCCAACCTGATGCTCAAGCTCGGATGGTTGACGAGGAGCTTCTCAGATTTCGACGAATGGTACGAGGCGCACCACACATCCCGGTCTGAACAAAAACAGGCCGAATCCGATACGGAATCTGCACAGGAATCGGGAGGGGCTCCTGTATCAGATGAGCCCACGGATTCGGATCCCGAATCGAGAGCTGAGGCACTCGATGGATCGGGAATGGAAGATTGGTTGATGTACCCCTATGCACGCCGGGAGATGATCAAGGAACTCGCATTTCTCTGTCCGCCCGTCCTTCTCGGGTTGCTCGGGTCGTGGGGTATGGTGAAGTTCGTAGCGATGCAATACGGCTCCTGGACGATTGATCCGGTCACGGGCGACATGTATGCACCGGTGAACGCGCCGATCTGGCTGGTCGTGCTCGGTGCAGTGCTGATGGGGTACCTGATCGCGGGCGGGGTTGTCTGGGCAGTCCGAATTGGCGGGTCTCTTGCGTTTGGTAAGGAAGCAATGGGCTTGGGTGATGTCCATATGATGGCCGCTGTGGGGGCCTGTTTGGGTTGGATCGACCCCACGATTGCGTTCTTTCTCGCCGCGTTTGTGGGTGTCGCATACGCAGGTATCGCGATGATCTTCAAAAACAAGCTGACCAAGGCGATGCCCTATGGCCCGTTCCTTGCGATCGCAACCCTGATGGTTGTCTTAGGCAAGCCATTGATAGAGATTGGTTTAGGGCGCATCTTCGGGATGGATACGCCATTGAGCTTGCCGTGATCTGATACGATCGTGCGGGTTGGAGCAGGATGCGACACGCATCTGCATATCGGAATGGATACACTTTTGCAGCCGATCATGTTCGGCTTTGACAGGACCTTGCTACGCAACCGGGAGGTGCATGGATGAAATCGCCGAAGTTCGTACTCTTGACACTTGGAGCCCTGAGCATGATGCTCGTTGGGTGTAAGTCCGTCTCGCAGCGTGATTACGACGCAGCAATCGATGAGAACACGCAACTCCGCGAACGCATCGCGGGGCTTCAGGAAAGCGTGCGTCAGTGTAATGAGAGCAACAGCGCTTTCCAGAGCCAGAACGAGCAGCTCCGAAGCGACTATGCAAGCCTTCAGAACGAGCTCGCGAATGCTCAGGCGCAACCTCAAACCGGGTTTGAGGGGATCAGCGGTGTCGATCTCAGTTCTAGGAATGGCGCGATCGTCGTTGGCGTTGCGAGCGAAGTGCTCTTCGCGTCGGGATCTGCGGACCTGCGATCCAACGCGAAGCAAACCCTCGATGAGGTTGTTGGTGTCATCCGCTCCCAGTACAGCGGGAATGAGATCCGCGTCGAGGGATACACGGATACAGATAAGCTTGTGAAGACCAAGGACAAGTGGAAAACGAACGAACGACTGAGTGCTCATCGTGCACTTGCGGTCGAGGAGTACCTCGTCGCGAAGGGTGTGAACAACGATCGGATCTACTCTGCTGCGTTCGGGCCCGCGAAGCCCAAGGGGACCAAGCAGGCGTCCCGGCGCGTAGAGATCGTGATCTTGGGTCAATAACCCGTTTTCATCCTGATACGGTGGGTTTTGTTGATCCGATTGGGACCTTGAGTTGCATTTTCCGGGTGGGGGGATACAATCTCCCCGCTTCTGGGCTATTGGCGCAGTTGGCTAGCGCACCAGTATGACACACTGGGGGTCACAGGTTCGAGTCCTGTATAGCCCATTGAAACCGAGCCTCGCTTCCGCGGGGCTTTGTTCATCCAGAGAGGCGATCGTTTCGGTCGGCACAATGGATGCAACGACAATCTGCCACCTTAGCTCAGTTGATAGAGCAGCTGATTTGTAATCTGCAGGTCCTCGGTTTGAGTCCGAGAGGTGGCTTTGAGCGGGGCATAGAATCCGCTCGACATCACAAGGGCGTGTATCCAAGCGGCCAAAGGACGGGGATTGTAAATCCTCTCACGTTAGTGTTCGGTGGTTCGAATCCACCCGCGCCCATTCGCCCGCTCAAATCGTAGATAATGCGATCTGGGCGGGTTGTTTCTTATCGGGGCGTGTACCCAAGTGGCCAAAGGGGGCAGACTGTAAATCTGCTGGCAATGCCTTCGGAGGTTCGAATCCTCCCGCGCCCATTTCCACCCCAATCGCTATTTCCCGCCCATTAGGGCGGTTTTTTCATGCAATGTGCGGCTCGTGCGACGCCAGGCCTGCCTGAGGGGCTTTGGTGCGAAGTAGCTTCGATCCAATCGGGCTATTCGGTGTGCCTATGGGGGCGTGTAACTTCCTGCGTGACCTCTTTGAGTCCGAGAACTCATAGATCCCGTGACTGGGTCATTTCACTTGAAGTCATCGGAGGATTGGTCGATATCAGACCTGCCTTATCCAACGGGCAGAAAGCAGAACCATGAGCTCAAGCGCATTTTCTTCCAAGCTGAATCTGCGACGGTACTTCCAACGCGGAGAAACACTCGTCGCGATGACAGGTATGGCGTTTATCGCGATCCTTTCGTTCGTGGTCGGTGGATTCGCGTGGGTTTCCGCGCGATCGATCGAGGACTCCGCTGCGGCTCAGGCCGAGCAACGGGTCAGCGAGACAAGCAGGTTCCTCGCATCTCAGGCAGAACTGAGATTGAGCGATCACGATGTCTCTGGGCTGCGGAGGATGCTGCTCGATTCCGTTGCGACATCGATCATCGATAACGGACGAGTTCGTATTCCCGGTGTAGGCGTGATCGCTTCGAGCGAACCCAACGAGATCACGGTGAATGCGATTCCCGAGGATCTCGCTTCGACTGCGCAGTCTCCGATGAGCACAGTGTTTGACCCGCAAACGCAGCTTGCGCGAGTGACCGAGTCACTGCAGGTTGATGGAAACCATGCGTTTGTGCTCGAGTTGGAGATCGACCAATCCCAACGCATTGCAGGGTCGGACACAATCCGTGCATCGTCCGTTGGCATTGTTACCGTCGGGCTGGTTCTGACACTCGTTGTGTACCGGCGATTCCGTACGCGACTCGGTGCACTCGCTGCGATTCAGGAATCACTCCGTCAGATTCAATCAGGAGAAAGACGAACGGACTGCCTGCGTGTGGGTGAATCACTCGGGGCAGATGCGATGGCATGGAATACTTTGCTCGCTGAGCGAGATGAACTCGATCGTGCGATCTGTGATAACGAAATTATTGCGATCAGCACTGGGACCGGAAGCGATCCGCTCGGTTTGCCAGTTGCGTGCAATGCGCTCACACAAGCGATCCTGCTGATTGATCAGGATCAGTCCGTGATGTACGCGAACGGGGCAGCATCTGTGATGCTCGGTGCGATACGAGACGAGATTGTTGGGAAGTCGGTCAATGAGCTCGAGGGGCAGGAAAAGCTCGCCGAGCAGGTTGTCGGCATGCTCAATGGGCAACTCCCCGCACGGATGATCGTTGAACTCGGAGAGCAGGGCGACCTTGAAGTATCTGGCTCCGTGCTTCGTGCAAATATGTCACTCGTAGATGATGACGGGCTCACGCGCGTGATCGTGTTTATCGAAGACATCACCCAGCAGAAACTCTCGAGCCAATCGCAGAACGCGTTCATCGCGCAGGCGACACACGAGTTGCGTACACCGCTCACGACGATTCGGTTGTACTGCGAAGAGGCGATCGAAGCCGATGAGGATGATGATCAGATCGTTGAGAAGTCGCTCAATGTGATTTCATCAGAGGCGCGGCGACTTGAGCGGATCGTCGGTGACATGCTATGTGTCTCCGAGATCGAGGCGGGCTCGATGAGCATCCGCCGCGATAAGTTCCGCACAGGTCAGCTCTTCGAAGAACTCCAACATGACTACGAGGCGCAGGCGAGAGAGAAGTCGATCGAACTGAGCTTCGATCTTCCCCCCAAGTTCCCGACGATCGATGCGGACAAGGACCGGCTCGGTCAGGCGATGCACAATATCCTGGGCAATGCCATCAAATACACCCCATCGGGCGGCAAGGTTTCCGTGGCCGTTGTCTTTGATGAGAACGATGCGATGACGGTTGAGATCCGTGATAACGGCATCGGGATCGACCCGTCTCAGCAGGAACGGATCTTCGATCGGTTCACTCGGGCGGACGACCGGCGGATTGCACATGTCACTGGCTCGGGGCTCGGGCTCGCGCTGGCACGGCAGATTGCCCGTATGCACGGCGGAGATATCACGCTCGAATCTGAAGTTGATGAGGGGAGCGTCTTTACGTTTTCCATCCCGGGGAACGCAGAGGCAAGTCAGGCAGCATAAGGAGGCGTGGGCATGAATATTGATACGAGCCGACACGGTGCTGTGAGCGTGGTCCGCCCGGACGGGCCAGTCATCACCGAAGAAGACGCGACCCTCCTCCGGACTGAATCCCTCAATGTTTTGGGGAGCACCCTTGGGCGATTTGTGGTCGATGCAAAGGAAATGACCTTTGTGGACTCGAACGGGCTCGAGGCGCTCGTGGATATTACGCAAGAGGTCTCGGCGGGTGGGCAGCATCTCAAGCTCTGCGCGGTGAGTGATACCCTGCGCGAGATCCTGATGCTCACCGGATTATCGAAAAAGTTCCAGCAATATGAGGATGTGCAATCCGCAGTTCGGAGTTTCTTGTGAACGAGTCGGGCATCCCCAATCCTGAAGAGAATATCCCCGAACTCGGCGGTGGGCTCCGGCGTTCCCAGCGCCCGCGCCTGGTCGGCGAGGTCCTCGTCGGTGATGGTCACATCACGGAAGAGCAGCTGTCGAAGGCGCTGGCTGAGCAGAAGACCGCCGGGCAGATGCTCGGGGAGCTGCTGGTCGATCAGGGGACGATCTCGGGGAATGTGCTCGTTCACTCGCTCGCCAAGTGTCTGGGTGTGCCGGGTGTGCAGCTCCGTCACGGGCTGATCGATCCCAATCTGCTGCCACTCATCGGATCGGAAGAGGCGGAGCGTCTCAAATCAATCCCGATGTTCCGGGTGTATGACACACTCACGGTGGCGATGGCCGAGCCGCAGAGCCTGCCAACGATTGACCGGTTGCGTGAGCTGACAGGACTTGAAATCCGCCCGGTACTGGCACTCGAAGGAAACATCCTGGAGTTTGCCCGAAAATACGCGGAGGGTATGGTTGATGTCGATGCGTTCCTTACCAGTCTCGCCGAGTCTGATGTTGAGGTCGTCGAACGCGAGCAGATTGATGAGGGCCCAACGACAGATCTCGATCAGATGGTCGAGGGTTCTCCGATCGTCAACCTGGTCAATGTCGCGTTGCTGACATCCGTGAAGGATAAAGCTTCAGATATCCACATCGAGCCGAGCCACAAGGGAACGCGAATTCGTTACCGCATTGATGGGTCTTTGCGTGATCTGATGAAGCCTCCTCCCGGGATGCACGCGGCGATTGTTTCGCGTGTCAAAATTATCGGGAAGATGGACATCGCCGAAAAACGACTCCCGCAGGAAGGGCGTGTGCGGATCGTTGCGGAGGGGCGAGAAATCGACCTGCGTGTCTCAAGTATTCCAACACTGCTTGGCGAGAAGCTCGTGATTCGAATTCTCGATAAGCAGAACCTGCGTGTACGCATGGAAGACCTTGGTTTCCGCACGGAATCACTTGAGGCGTTCCAGCGTACCCTGCGCATGCCCAACGGCATGGTGCTTGTCACCGGCCCCACGGGTTCAGGGAAAACGACGACGCTGTACTCAGCGTTGGATCTGCTCCGCTCGCCGGAGCTCAACATCGTAACGGTCGAGGATCCTGTTGAGTATCAGCTTGATCTGATCAATCAGATTCAGGTTCACGAGGCGATCGGGCTTAACTTTGCTCGCACGCTGCGATCGATTTTGCGACAGGATCCCGACACGATTATGATCGGCGAGATCCGTGACGAGGAAACCGCACATGTTGCTGTTCAGGCCGCGTTGACCGGGCACGGTGTGCTCGCGACACTGCACACGAATGACGCGCCTGGTGCCGTTGCGCGATTGTGTGATATGGGTGTCGAGCCATATCTTCTGAGCAGTGCGCTCAATGGTGTGGTGGCTCAGCGATTGGCGCGTACGATTTGTCCATCCTGCTCCATGAAGTACTTCCCAAGCGAGATGGTGCTCGAAGACGCAGGGATCCCGGATATGAGTGGAAAGTCGTTCCGCAAGGGGGCCGGGTGCAGCAGTTGTCACGACTCAGGTTTCCAAGGACGAATGGGTATCTATGAGTTCATGGAGGTCACTCCTGAACTGCGCAGGCTGATTTATCGCAGCGCACCAACCCACGAGCTCCGCCAGGTGCTCAAGAAGCAGGGGCAGCTCTCCCTGCGTGAAGAAGGCGTTCGCCTCGCAGTCAATCAGCATACGAGCTTGGAAGAGATTATCCGCGTGACACAGGTCGACGACGGCGAGGATAACGAAGTGATCGCGCCGAAGGGGGTCGCGGCATGAAGTTCAGCTACGAAGCATATAGCAAGAGCGGGGCATTGAAAACCGGGTCGATCGAGGCGGGCACGAAAGAAGAAGCGACCGATCAGCTCCGCAAGAAAGGTCTCTTTGTCACCTCAATCCACGAGGGTGGTGCTGGGGGAGCTGCGATAGCAGGAAGCGGCCCCAAGAAGAAGCGTCGCTCTTCGAAGGTTAGCGTTCGCCTCGTCGCGGAGTTCGCGCGCGAGCTCTCCGTACTCATCGCGACTGGTACACCGCTGATTGATTCGATTTCCTCGATTGAACGACAGAGCGGCAACGAGGCATGGTCTCAGATCCTGAAGGATGTTCGCCTTCGTCTAGAAGAGGGCGATTCGTTGACAGTCTCGCTTGAGTCGCACACTGAGATCTTTGATCCGGTTTTTCGCTCACTTGTAGCCGCGGGTGAGTCGTCTGGTCATCTGGATTCGATGCTTCAACGCGTCGCGGTGCTCACACGGAAACAGGCCCAGATTCGGTCCAGTCTCGTCGGTGCGATGGTCTACCCGTTCCTTTTGATCGGGATCGCGATAGTTGTGATTGGTTTGCTCATCGGCGTGGTCCTCCCGCGATTTGCGGGCATGTTCGAGACCCTCGATACCAAGCTCCCCGCATCGACCGCGTTCCTGATGGCGATCTCGGACTTTGTTCGATCCTATTGGTGGGGTGTGATCCCCGCGACCATTGTCGCAGTGGTCGCCCTTGTTCACTGGGTCCGAAGTGAGAACGGTTCGCAGACTCTGAGCGTGTGGGCATTGAGTGTCCCGAAGCTCGGCGATATTCAGCGATCATTCATGACCGCGAACATCACGCGGCTGATGGGTGTGCTTCTTGAAGCCAAGGTACCCATGCTTGATTCGATCGAACTGACCCGTGAGTCTGTTTCGAATCCGAAGTACAAGGAACTGCTGACCCGGGCGGAGGACGCGGTAACCCGAGGCGAATCCATTAGCAGCGCATTCAGCCAGGGAGGGCTGATGATCTCGTCCGCGTGCGAGGCCGTGCGGAATGGTGAGCAGACCGGTCGGCTTGCAGAGGTGCTTGTGCATGTATCCGATTATCTCGATGAGGATAACGAGACTTTCGTGAAATCCGCATCGTCATTGATTGAGCCGGTCATCATGGTGGGGCTGGGGCTGATGGTCGGCTTTGTCGCTATCAGCATGTTCCTGCCATTGTTCGACCTGACCGCCGCGGCGGGTGGAGGTGCGCCGTGATTCATACGATCAAATCAGTTCGCTCAGGAATCGGCTTGCATATCGATGATCATGAGTTCCAAGCCGTCCAACTCGTCCGCACTGGCGACGAAATCCGTGTCGGCTCATGGGCGGTATTCCCACGACTCAACACAGACCCGGTCGAAGATGAATCGGCGCGGTTTCTCCCTACGAAGGACGAACTTGCGTGGGCCGGTTCAATCCTGCATCGGCGGGGTTTTCATGGGCATGATTTCTCATTCTCCGCCCCATCGCGAGACTGTACCCAACATGTGTTCGAGTTGCCGCCCGCAGACAGCGGTGCGCCCCTCGAGATGCTCGCCCGAACCGAGGTCGCACGCGAGCGACGCTGCGATCCAAATGACTTTGCGATCGGGTTCTGGGGATTGCCGCAGCGTGGACGGACATCGGAGACGATCGCGGTCGCATGCTCGAAGAAAGTCATCAATGGGATGATCAAGGATGCGCACGCGGCGGAAATCGAGGTCGTGGGTATCGACCTGGCAGAGCTGGCGATACTCCGTGCGGTTCAGGAGCATCTGCCTGAAACCACGAAGGATGGCAGCACGCCGATTAACGCGGTCTTGCATGTCGGATGGGATCGTTCGCTCGCGATTGTGACACTGGGCGAGCGACTCGTCTATGTTCGTCGCATTGCGCACGGTGCTGAGACGGCATGGAATCAGGCGATGACAAGGTACGGGTTGAGTGAGAATAGCGCCCGTGCGGTTTTCGGAGACTATGAGCTCGCAGAATCGAACGAGCAGCTCGAGAAGATTCGGGTCGCTTGCTGGAAATCGGTGAGCAAGGCGATTGCCTCTGAGCTCGATGTCGCGTTCGCATATGTGTCGCATTCCTTCCGCATGGCGCCACTTGGGCGAGTTGTTCTCTGCGGCTATGGCTCGGAAGACGCAACCGTCCGCGGCCAGGTGGATCAGGTCATTGGAATCCCGATCGTCAGCGGTGCGCCCAAGCTACTTATTGATTCAATCACGGGCGAGGACGCCCCCGTGCTCGCGTCGCGACTTGCGTACGCATACGGGCTTGCGGCGAGGTTTGATGCATGACACACACGATCCCAGATATCAATCTTGTGCCGCTTTCCATTCGTCAGAACCGCCAGCGGCGGAAACTCATCTTCAGATGGCTTGGTGCCTTAGGTGTCACGAGCCTGGCTGTTGGTATCCCCGGCGTGTATCTCGGTGGCAATGCCGCGTTGAGTGATCCGATGATGGGGACACAGATCGAGCGTGTCCGTGGCCAGTTGAGCGCAAACCAAACGGAGATCCCGCGATTGCAATCACGCATCAGTGTGCTTGAAGAAAAGCTGAAAACACTCGATCTGGTGCGCAACCGCATCGATTGGCAGGAACTCTTCGCACAGATCGTGAACGCGAGCGATCAACAGATCCATTTCACCGCGCTCCAGGCACTCGGTGGGGGAGTCGAGGGAACCGATCCGCTGCAGGTGAGCGTCACGGGAATTGCCACAACGCAGACCCAGGCCCGCTCTTTCGTGGTGAAGCTCGAAGCCGCGGGTCTGTTCGATCGGGTTGAACTCATGAGAACATCCCGCGAGGAACTGAATGAGCAGGAGATCATTGAGTTTCAGATCCACGCCTACATCGGCGAGCCGGACGGAGGCACACCATGAGTCATCAGAAGACCAGCAAAGACCCAGCGGTGCTCAAGATCCACATTACGGGGATCATCGCATGTGCTGCGATTGCGGGGACGGCGATCTGGTTCGCTTCCGATTCGATCTCGAAACGGCGGGGGCTGTTTCTCAGCGCTCGTCATGAACTGAGCACGGTTCGATCCGAGCTCGACCAGGCAGTCACAGCCCGCACGGCACTGGCTTCACGGGTCAATACCCTCGAGGATTCCACGCGTGATGCGCTCCAGTTATCTTCTGTGAAGCGTCTCAATAAGCGTACTGAGGAGCTCTCTCGACTCTTCGAGACCGTCGGCGTCGCCGTCGATACGCTGCAACCCGGCAAGATGGTATTGGACTCTCGCGTACCGGTGCAGCCGCTCGAACTCGTAGGCAGCGCTCATGCGGAAGATGTGACGAGATTGCTCCAGGGGCTTCACGACCAGATGCCCGACATGCACATCCAGTCGATCGACCTGACAAGTGAGGCGCTCGGTAGTGCCAGGGTCCGAATACGGATGAGCCTGTACTGGTTTGTCGATCCTACTGACGAATCGTGAAAAAACATTTCGTCTTTGTTGGCACGCCGGTCCCATGTATTGGTTGTTGTACTCATGGGACTATCAACTGAACGAAAAGTATTTGTCGCGGTGCTCGCAGTTGCAGGTGCAGCACTCGTGATCGATCGCGGGATTCTCGGTCCATCCGAGGCTTCGGCATCCGTCGATCCGGCTGTCACAGCCAGCGAGGCCGCACTTCCGGATACCCCCGTCGCGTCGAACGCTCCGGCAAGATCATCGGAGACGATGGCGAAAGTGCTCATGGAGCGTCTTGAGGGGATCCAGTCGCAACGGGGGGCAAACTCACTCAGTGATGCGTTCTCGCTCGAGAAGTTCATGAGCGAGCCGGTCACGGTGGATGATGCTGCCTCCCAAACCGAACCCGAGGAAAACATCAGCCCGGTGTTTGATCTGATTGCCGCAGATGTGCCTTCGATGCCCGAACTCAGCGCGGTCATGCCTTCCAGCAAGGGGGGCGGGGCGGTGCTCAATGGCAAGCTCGTCCGCGTAGGTGGCGAGATCAATGGCGGATTCACGCTCGTCGAAGTCCGAGAACGGAGCGTGATCCTGGAACTCGATGGAAGGAAGTACCCACTCGAGATGCCCATGCAGACCCGACCTTAACGCTTATGCGGGCTGGGCACGAGCGAGGATTGAATTCAACGCCGCACACCGTCAACTCATGATGGATTTCACCCGATTCAGTGTGTGGACAGATCAGCAATATTGATCACAGGACAGGAGATCCAACATGCACGAAGCAATGAACACTACCGGCCGCACTCATCGGAGTGCATTCAGCTTGATCGAACTCGTGATCGTCGTCGTGATCATCGGTATCATCGGCGCAATCGCAATCCCTCGTATGAGCCGCGGTGCTTCCGGTGCCGCCGACTCGGGTCTTGTCGCCGACCTAGCCGTCATGCGGAGTGCGATCGACCTCTACAAGGCAGAGCACGGGGGAACACTCCCGACCTTCGCGGATATCGAAAATCAGCTCACCACCTACACCGATGACTCGGGTACGGCGAACGCGACCAAGACTACGACCTACTACCTTGGCCCATACCTCCGTGAGATCCCCAAGCTCAAGGTTGGGAGCAACAAGGGCCTCGCGGGCTTTGTCGCGAGCCAGGGTGGCACGACTGAGGGATGGGTGTACAACGCAACCACCGGCGCGGTGAGTGCGAACCTTCCCAACACTGAAGTCGATGTTCGCGGCGTGCAGTACAACGCATACTAAACCCGTGGTCTACTGACTGTCCGATCCGCCCCGTCCTGCTTGCAGGGCGGGGTGTTCTGGTTTCGAGGAGATGTTGATGAGCATGTATGCACGACTCAACCGACCCGCGTTCTCCATGATCGAGATGGTGCTCGTGGTATCCATCATGGCAATCATCGTCACGATCGCAGCACCCAAGTTTGCGGATGCTGAAAGCGGACGATCACTGCAGTCGGCGAAGTCCGTCATCGAGAGCGATATCAACGCAATCAAGCTCCGTGCCCGGGCGACGGGCAAGGAGCATGTGCTCGTCTTCTACCCGGCCGATGAAATGGTCGTTGCGTTCGAGGGAACCAGCATCGATCGGGACGCGATTGTCTTTGTTCGCCAACTCACAGATGAGCCACTGGGAGTTGAACTCTCGCGGACAGATATCGGTGGCGATGAAAACATCGTGGTCAATGTGTTCGGAGAACTCGAGAAGGATTTCACGATCGGAGTTCTCCACGGCGGGACCGAGATCTTCATCCCGTTCACGGGCACGGACTTTACGAGGACGGCCGTGACCGAGGTCGATACCGAAGAAGACATCAAAACCGAATCGATCAAGCTGAACCTGACGATCGGCGGGCTGGATATCGGGATCGGGCTTTAGGAAACGGGGCATCTCGGCTGATGATCACAGCGATCAGCACACTGAACGGGGATGAGAATGAATGAAGCACGGGAATATTCGAGAGAAGGACGGAACGCACGGCGCCGGGGGATGACCCTCATTGAGGCGGTCGTGAGTCTCGTGGTGGTCTCCGTGCTCTTGCTTGGTCTAAGCAGCTCGGTCATGCTCGGTGTTCGTGCGCTGCCGACCGATACAGAACTCGGGGCGACAGACCGTCAGGTGCAGGAGATCTGCAACATGCTGCGCGACGACATTGCCGCGAGCACCGCGATCACCTACCAGAAATCAGGCAACACCGTGCGACTCGCATTGGAAATGATCCCAACGGATGCGACGGGAGCACATACCCACATCGGTTGGGAAATTATCGGTGATGCAAACATGATCCGGCGCCGGGTCGACGCCCGCGCGTATGAGATCATCTCCACGACCATGACAGGGTATAACCATGACATTGTTACGGTCGATGGCAACATCCAGCATGTGTACCTGATGTTCCATTTTGAAGACACAATCCAGCAAAAATTCGAGTTGTATATCCAAACACCCTATGGGCCGGAGTTGAAGTGATGGGGCGTTGCACAAACACACGGCGAGGACTCACCATGGCCGAGACGATTGTCTCGACGCTGCTCGTCGGGATGGTCCTGGTCGGCACGATCCAACTCGTCGGGCCGGTCGTGAGATCGGGGACCGTGATGAGCGATAAGCTCGTTGCCACCAATCTTGCACGCGAACTGAGCGAAGAAGTCTCGATCAAGTACTTTACATCCCCCAAGAGCGGCGATCTTGAGTTCATCGGCGATGAGACCGAAAGCCGGGATCTTTATGACGACATCGATGACTACAACGGCCTGAGCAACTCACCGCCACAGCTCTCAGATAAGTCTGTAATGACGAACCTCGCGGGGTGGAGGCGAACGGTCAAGGTCGAGCATGTCGAGTTGAGTAACCCGACCAATGCAACCGGCAGCTACACGGGACTCAAGCGGGTCACGGTCACGGTTCAGAAGGACGGCACCACGCTCGCGACCGATGTCACGCTCCATGCGCACGCCGCCGATCAACTCGGCTTTGTCATCCAGGAACCCTAATCATGGTGATCAGAAAACCAAGACAACGCGGATCGATCTATGTGCTCACCCTGCTCACCGTTGCGGCGGTGGGGTCCATGGTTATCATCGGTGTATCCGTCCGCACGGCGACCAGCGCCGAATCGACGATCACCGAGCAGGTGAATACAAACAACGAGGGGACGCTCTCGGCCGCGGAGTTCGCGATCGCGCAGATCGAGGCAGATGCTGACTGGGTGACCAACGCGCAAAAGGGTACGGTGTTCTCAGACCTGACCCTCGATGAGCGTACATATACGAGCACCGTGATCGACGATGATACAAAGTCGACGCCGACCGCATCAACCGCAAACTACCGTGTGAAAGTGACAAGTTCTGCAGGAATCGCCAAAGAGATGGCGAGCTTTGGCCTGGAGTGGGTCAAGGCGTTGGATTATGCGGCGTTGCTGAAGGGTGAGGGGGCAAAGTTCTACTGGGCGCTGAGCGAAGAGTACGGCGCGACAACCGCAGATGATCCGATCGGAAACATTGATGGTGCCTATCAGGACAAGGAAGTTGTCGGTCAAGGGACGAACGATGAGGGTGGGATCGTCCCTGTGTTCAATGACAACAGCGACCATGTTCGGGTTCCATATGATTCGGGATTTGAAAACGGGAAGGGCGCGTACTCGCTCTGGTTGAAAAACACAAATATCAACCCGTTCAAGCTCACCGGCGTGATCGGTATGCGGTACAACGGATCGGGTGATGTGCCGACGCTCTCGGTGGTTGTTGTGGGCCGATCGCTCGTCGTGATGGTCTGCGAGGACGGGAACTACCGTTCAGAGAAGTTCACCTACACAGGGTCAAATACAATCCTTGATAACACCTGGCACCATGTGGCCATCAACTTTGGTTCTGATACCGGAGTCGAGATCTACATTGACGGTGTGCTCGAAGGACAGAACCTGAGCAACCGGGACGCGGTCAAATCCGCCGCGTATCATTCGCTGAACATCGGTGCCGGGTACAGCATCATGAGCTGGAAGAACACCAGAGAAGGGTTCGAGGGATCGGTTGCCCATGTTGCGATGTTCCATGATCCGCTGACATCCGAGCAGATCGAGCTGCTATCCACAACCAAGCCAGACGCGAAGGCGATCGCCCTCACAGACCAGTCATGGCAGATTGAGTTCGAATAAGCGTTCGGCTCAGGCCGCGTCGGGCAACTGGGTCGCCGGTTCCTGCGCTTTATGATGCGCGACCATGTCGTCGTAGATACTGAAGTCCAGCGAGAGGAACGGCTCGACCAGCTCTGGATCGAACTGCGTGCCGGCACACTTGCGGAACTCTGCAAATACCTTCTCACGATGGAGCCCGGACCGATACGCACGGTTCGATGACATCGCATCGAAGGTGTCCGCGAGTGCCATGATCCGCGCCATCCGGGGGATATCCTCGCCCGCCAGACCGGCGGGGTATCCGTTCCCGTCCCAACGCTCGTGGTGGTGGAGGACGCCGGGGAGCAGGTCGTTGAGATCCGGGATGTCTTTGATTATCTCGTAGCCGATCGTGGGGTGCATCTTGATGAGCTCGAACTCATCGTCCGTCAGTCGCGAGGGCTTGCACAGCACCGCCTCGGGCACACCGATTTTGCCCAGGTCATGAACAAGCCCCGAGATCCGCACACGCTCAGCTTCCTCTTCGCTGTATCCGACCTTGAGTGCAAGCATGGCGGAGAGTTTCGCGACGCGTTCGGAATGACCACGCGTGTACTGGTCCTTGGCGTCGATCGCGCCCGAGAGTGCCTTGATCGTCCCCATGAAGGTGAGGTGCTGACGATGGTACAGCGCGGCATTTTCCATGGCAGCACCGAGCATCCCGGAGATCGACTCCATCAGCTTTGTCTCATGGCTGGAAACCTGCGGGTCATCGCCGCACTTGCCCCCAGCGATGAGAAAACCGAGTTCTTCGCCATCGCGGGTGAGTGGGTGGACCAGGAGCTGTGGCTCCAGCTGGCTGAACTTCAGCGGGACGCTGTAGATCGCGGTCGTGTCAGCGTATCCGAGTGGCTCGGTGTTCTTGATATGGTCAAGGATTTCGAGTGTTTCTTCCTGAGAGAGCTTGCACATCCCGGATTGGAACAGATCGGTGCTGAGCACTTCTCGGGCTTCAACATTCTCACGGATGCAGCAGGCCACCCACGAGTAGTCGAGTGTGGCAGCGATCTCACAAATCCCGTCTTCGATGATCCCCTCCGGCTCGTGGAGCGCGCCCATGGAACGCCCGAGATCCTGGAGGGTGGTGACGACCTCGTAGGACTCGCCGAGCTGTTCACTGAAGAGCTCGATGGTTTCCTGGTCCTTGCGAAGCTTGCGGATATCTTCGAGCATCCAGGTCAGCGTGTCCATCATGTGCATCGCGTGCGACCCATGGAACTTCGCCCGGTCACGCAGTATGTGCACCAGCGCCTTGGTCTGGAGCTGGTTGCCTTTGCACCCCTGCTCGATCAGCTCGCTTGAGAGCACCTCGGGCGTAAAGCCGAGGACGATGAAGTATCCTGTGCGTCGATCGCGATGAATTTCTGGGAATGGGAAGAGCCAGATCCCTTCTTGGACTTCCAATGCGGTGAAATCTTCCTTGGCGGCCCACATCATCGCGGACTCGGCCATCATCATCCGCAGGGGACGCGAGCTGAGCCACATGCTCAGGATCCCGGGCGCGATCGGATCCTCGATCGGCATCCCGTTGAGATCCAGTCGCCAGCACACAAGCCCGAGTTGCACACACCGATCGATGAATGCCTTCGGGAATGGGTCTTGTTTCTTCGCCTCTCTTCGGATATTCATGCCGCGAGTCCCCCCTGGTTATCGACGAGTAAGGCGTTGATGTCCTTGAGCAGGTCCTTGGCACTGAACGGCTTTGAGAGGAGCTTCTTGACCGAGGGCAGCTTGGAGAGCTCCTCCTCAATCGTGTACCCGCGTGCCGTCAGCATGATGATCGGAATATCCTTCGTGGATGCATTTGCCGCGAGTTGCTGTGCGAGTTCGATGCCGGATAGATAGGGCATCTGCAGATCTGTTACGATCGCGCTGGGCATGCGTTCCAGGGCAGTCTTGAAAGCCATCTCGCCATCCTCAACGGTCACGACCTCATACCCGGCGCGGGTGAGTTTGTGGGCGATGATGTGCGTTATGTGCGGCTCGTCGTCGGCGAGAAGGATCAAATGCGTACTCATGACATAGCTCCGAATGGTTCCAAACCGGAACAATCCAATAGAAATATCGGTTCGGGCAAGAGATCACTTGTCCTGCATCTCAGGAAATCACGCTCTTCACTGCACTTGTGCCCCGTCATAACCCGGTGGCGGCAGGCGAAGATATCGGGCCAAGATTCGCGAGCCGATCATGAACGGGATCGTGTCGAGCAATGCCATGACGAGTTTGAAAACATATCCCGTCAAGATAAACACCATGAGTTGCCCCAGAACAGGGTGGTTATCGCTGATTGGGAGTGCGTGAGCGTAGTAATGGGTGATCAGAATCACCGCTGTAGTATCCACCAACTGGCTCACGAGTGTTGAGCCGTTATTGCGCAACCACAGATGCTTTCCTCGGGTGAGTCGCTTCCAGAAGTGGAAGACATGGACATCGACAAGCTGGGCAACGAGGTATGCGATCATCGATGCAGTCACCGCACCAAACGCGAGTGAGCGGACTTCGTAGAAAACCGGCATCCGATCGGCAGCATCGCGGATGATCTCGTCACCGATCCGTTGCTCGAAACCCGGCAAGACGCCCCCGATCCAGAGGATAAACACGACCCAGAGGTTGAGGATCAGCCCGATCCAGACCACGAGGTTCGCGCGCCTTCGTCCGTATAACTCGGAGATGAAGTCGGTGCACAGGAAGGTGAGCGGATAGGGGAGCACCCCGATCGCGACTGCAAAGACCAGTGGGACCCCGCCGATGGTCATTACTTCGCCATCGGTTCCTGAAAGCTCGAAAAGTTTGATAAACCGGGTGATCCCGAGGATATTGAGCATCGCCAGGGTCCCCAGGAAGAGCCCCGCGAAGAGCAGGAAAAGCCCTTCTCGTCGTCTGTGGACAATAAGTGTGGGGAGCTCATCGAGTCCCTCATAGCGGTGTTGATGATTCGGGAGTGGTTCATCCAGGTGATCGTGCATGGTTTCAGAGGATATCACGCCATTGGATCATGCAACGCGATAAGACGCGTGATACAGTGTGTGCATGACAGTTGAAACCACGGATCAGGTCGAGCTATCTACTGAAAACGCTGAGAATCAGGACGATTCGGCTCATTCTTCAGATCAGGCTGGGACGGAAATCGATCTTGATGCGATTCTCGCACCCATCGAAGCGATGCTCGTGAGCACCGATCGCCCACTCAAAGCTATCGCATTGGTCGATGCGATCGGAGCTCATCTAGGTCTCCAACTCAAAGACCAGCATATCGCTGACGCGGTTGAGATGCTAAACAAGCAGTATGTCGAGTCTGGGCGGACATTTACGGTCGAATCAGTCTCTGGTGGGTATCGCATGATGACCCGTGCGGAGCATGCTCCGGTGATTGCAGCCATGCATCGCACCCGCGCTTCCACACGCCTGTCGAAGCCGGCTCTCGAAACCCTCGCGATCATCGCATACAGACAGCCGATTACCCGTGCTGAGCTCGAAGCAATCCGCGGCGTTGCGTGCGGCGAGGTGGTCCGGTCACTCATGGAACGCAAGATGGTCAAGATTACTGGGCGTGCTGAAGAGCTCGGGCGTCCGATGCTCTACGGCACGACGCGTCAGTTTTTGGACACTTTCGGGCTCTCAAACCTGAAAGATCTGCCCAAACCTGAGGAGTTTGCCGATCAAATGGAGCAGCAGGGCATCTGACTCCGCGCTGCTACGGCCCCATCGGAGACACATTCATGCAATTTGCGACCCGTCGTGCGTATCTGATCCTTCTCGCTGCGTTTGTCTGCTTCCCCCTCGTTGGGTGCGGAGGCGGAGCCAAGAGTATCGTTCGGGGTCGTGTCGTCGCGGGCACAGTCGGTCAAGCCGTCTCCGTTTCACCCAAAGATGAACGGCTGCAGGAAGACGGGCTTCCCGAGATGGAAGTTGTTGTCATGAGCAAAGGGGGAAGCGCCTCTCAAGGGCGTGGCGTGTACGCTCGTGCGACCACTGACGAAATGGGTGACTTTGAACTCGTCTTCCCTGGGGGGACTTTCCCCAGTGATGTTGTCACCATTCAGACCTCCGGGGAGGGTGTTTTTACGGCCCGATCGACAACCTATATGCCCACGCAGGGTGGGAGTTTGTTGTGCATCGTGATCCCACGCCCCGGATATGTGCGACCTGAACAGAACCGCGACCCCGAAAAATGAGTATCAATAGAGTGTGAGCGCTCTTCAGGCCCATCATGCTCGTTTGAACAAGGTTGACGCTGATCATCCCGCGGACGGGGTCCCGATCAATGGTGACAAGCCGCTTGATGTCGCTGTGCGCAGAGAGTCCAAGCTGACTTTCGGCGGATTGATCTACATCGGTGTGACTGTCTTTCTCGCGATTGGCGCGGTGAACTCCCAGAACAATCTGCTTTTCTGGCTGTTCGGAGTCGCGATCGCCACGATTATCGTCTCGGGACTCTTCTCCGGGAACGCGCTGATGAAAACACGGATGCGGGCGAGAGTCCTGCATGAGGTGCACGCAGGGCAATCGCAGCGCCTGCACTACACCGTTCAGAATCAATCGCGGTTCTTCCCACTCTTTGCCGCGTTGATCAGCGAAGAGTCGGAAAGAGTCACAAGGTCTGGCAAACTCGTACCGGCGAGTGTTGTTCATGTCGCTCCGGGTGGAATGGTCAGCACCCAGGGATCGTTCACGCCGTTGCGAAGAGGTCGCTTTGTACCCCGCACGATCCGTCTGTCCACTCGTTTCCCGTTTGGGCTCCTTCAGAAATCACTGATCTTTGAACATGCACGCCCACTCCTCGTGCTTCCCCATGCGTTGCAGTTGCGTCCGGGGTTGGTCGACGCCGTTCCCATGCACGGGGAACAGGTCCTGCGCAAAGCTCAGCGTGGTGGCACTAGCAATGAGTTCTGGGGCTTGCGAGAGTATCGACCTGGCGATCCGCGAAGACGAATCTCCTGGAAACACAGCGCCCGCAGGGGCGAGCTGGTCGTGATCGAGCACGCAGAGTCCTATGCGATGCGTATCTGGGTGGTCATCGTGGAGCCGGAAGCGATCAACACCAGCGAGGCACAGCTTCACGCGGAGCGTGCTATCGCCATCGCGGCGGGGTTGTTTGAGCAAGCTGGGCGCAAGAGCACACCCATCGGGCTGTGGTATCCACAGCGATCGATCCGCCTGGACCCGCTCGCTGGTCGGGCCCAGAGCGGAAGGGCGATCCGGTCGCTGGCACTGCTCGACCTCGAAGAGTCGGCCCAGCCCTTGATCCCCGTTCCTGTCCGGACCCGTGATCGGGTCGTCCTGATCCAGCGAGGATCGCGTATTCCCAATGAGATTCCGGCGATGCGGGTTCTCAATACAGATCACCCCGATACCTGGTTGTCTGCATCCCAGAGTTTGCCTGAATCTTTGCGGGGTGTTGAATGAGGCGATCGCGTCGAAAAGCAAAATCACTGGCCTCGATGTTCCGCTCCTCGCTGTTCTGGGCGATCTTCGGAGCAATGACGAGTTTCGCGATCGCGGATGCCAGTCCGATTTATTTCATCATCTTCGTTGGGGCCACTCTTGCGGTATGGTTTGGGTCTGTGCGTCCCTCCCGTCCTGCCCCCCGCATGATCATCAACACGATCCTCCTCCTCGTTATCGCGATCGCGGGGATCGAGATCCTTCGGTCTGGGGTCGGCGTCAGCGCGTTCGCAGTGTTTGTGGCCCTGCTTCTCGTGGTGAAGATGCTCGATTTGCGAGGTCCGCGTGACGATGGGCAGGTGCTTGTGCTGTGCTTATCCATCCTCGTTGCAGCGGTGCTGACGAGTAATAGTTTCCTGACGGGCGCGATGATGCTCGTGGAATGTGTCCTCCTGTTGCGAGCATTTGTGTTATTCCAGATGTACGCGGTAGTCCGGATGGGACGCACCCCGAGTGTCCGGGTGGATAAAAGAACCCGGATCGATATCCGGTCGATGATGTTCGGCGCTGGGTTCGTATGTGTGCTGATCGCCGGAGTGCTTTTCATCATCCTCCCCAGAAATGTCGGGAGTCAGGCGTTCGGGCAGTGGGGCGCCGGTAGATCTGTCTCTGGCTTTTCGGATGAGGTAGAGCTTGGACGCCCCGGTCGAATAACGATGTCGTCAACGCCAGTGCTCGATCTCACTGTTCGAGATCGAGACGGTCTCAATGTCGGGCATGAAAACTCACCTCCGATCTATCTCAGGGGCGCGGTGCTCGAAAGGTATGAGCACGGCAACTGGAAACGCAGCTCCATCATGCGCGTCCCGCTCGCTGAGCGGATCCAGTTCCATCCGCCAAACGCGACCATCAAGCCGCGCGATCAGCTCGACTACTCCAGATGGGACTTCGAGTACGAGATTAGCCTCCGCTCTGTGAATGACGGGCCGATCTATCTGTTCACCCCGTGGCGTCCGGTTGAGTTCCGGCTTCACGACCAATCGATGCGTCTCGGCTACGACTTTTCCCGAGGGCTCTTCCTCAGGGATGGGGTCGGTGGCTCTACGCTGGAGTATTCAGTTCGGACGGTCAACGATGCTTTTCGCACGCCGGCGATTCAGCCTGATTCCACGCGAGCCCCGGTATACACAGCCGACATCGATCAACGGATCATCGAACGAGCATACGAGGTTGTCCGCGATGGCGGCGTCGAGCCAGATCCGGCTAGTCGCGCACTCCAAATGGACGCGGCCGCGGTTCGCTTGCTCGAAACCCACCTGCGTACGCGGTATCGATACACGCTCGACGCCCTGCCTGTCCCGCGCGGTCGAGACGCGACGGAGTGGTTCTTATTCGACCGGCAGGAGGGGCATTGTGAGTTTTATGCCTCCGCGCTGACTCTTTTGTGCCGCTCGATCGGGATCCCGGCCCGTGTCGTCACCGGGTATATCGCGTCCGATTTTAATGCGGTGACAGGTCAATACACGGTCCGCGAGAGCAACGCGCACGCATGGGTAGAAGCAGAGATCGCGCCCAACCTGTGGCGTACATTCGATGGGACACCGCCTGACGATTTCCACAATATCCATGTGCCGGATCCTGGGATCATGCGTTCGATCGCGAAAATGTATGAATCGATCGAGTTCCTCTGGGGGCGTGTGGTCATCGGTTACGACTCAAGTGCTCGAGAGCAGCTCGTTGGCGATGAGATCGGTGACTTTGGTCTGTCGAGTCTGAGCGATCGGCTGCTGGCAAGATTCGCTGCCGGACGCGATCGCTTGGTTTCCCGGGCTGCCATCATCGCCGTAATCGTCTTTGCGGGTTCGATGTTCATCGGGCTCGCATTGATGCGAATGGAACTGATAATCCGCGTGGTTCGATCGTGGATCGCAAATCTCCTGAAGCGTTTGGGATTCCAGCTCGAACTCAAAAGCCGAGACGACGAGCCTGTTCATCGGCTTGAGCGTGTCATCCATGAGCAACTCGAGATTCTCGGTGCACCTCGCCCGCCATGGCGTCCTCTCAAACGCCATCTCGACGAGTATCGGGATCAGTTCGCTGCCGATCCACATCGGCTTGGCATGCTCCGAGAGGGAGCTTCGCTGATTTACAGAGCCCGGTTTGGGCGCGATGGAAATGCGAATGCCGAGCGTGCTGCTCAACTCGTCCTTGAACTGCGGGAGTCCGATAACCCGGCGTCGCTCGTTTAACCCGACGCTCGCATCATCCTATCTCGCAGTGTCGATGGAGCGTGTGGTGCCCTGATCCGATGTGATACGGTACCACTTCGAGCAGAAAGGACACAAAGTGCCTGCAAATCGCTCCCGGACAGACCGTTGGAAAGACAGCCTGCACCGCATCTACGAACGCGGTGGTGGGCTCGAGTTCGCCATTAAGCATGACAAGCAGGACGATGGTGTCAAGGACCTCGTCTGGCGTGTCAAACTCCTTCATCTCACTGATAAGGAGATGGTGATCGAGCACCCCGGCGCGATGGGGCAGGCCTTTCGTATCGACGACGGGATCGAACTCGTTGGCATGATGTCTGTTGGACAGAACCGATGGATGTTCAATACCGTTGTGCTCGGTAAGACAGAAAACGAAACCCGTCACGGCAGCTTCCCAGCGTTGCGTATCAAGATGCCCGAAAAGGTCGTCCGATGTATGCGACGCAATGTGGATCGTACATCGATTGCGCATCTGGACCTTCCGAGTGTTGAATGCTGGAAACTGATCGAACCCTTGAGCGCTGTCCCGATTGAGGTTGCCAATCGAGTGCAGATTGAAGAGCTTCATCGAACGGGTGGGACCGCGAACGCGAGCAGCGATCCGATGGCCCTCCCGAGTGTTGGTCCCAAGTTTGAAGCCCGACTCGCCAACCTTGGCGGGGGAGGCGTTGGGCTCATCATTCCACAGGAGTACAGATCCGAAATAGACTCGGGCAAGGTATTCTGGGTTCGAATGGATCTCCGGCCAGCGATCCCTGCACCATTAGTTATGACAACGAAACTGGCGCACTCGCACATCGATTCCGCACAGAACACCATCGCTGGTATGGCGTTCGAGTTCGGGTATAACAATCAGCACAAGGGCTTCGTGGTTCAGCAGATATCCAAATATCTTGGCTCGCTCCAGGGTCAACGCAAGGCGGCCTGATCCCCCTGTCACAGATTGTCATCAGAACTCAAGCATAGAAAAAGCCAGCTCGAACGAGCTGGCTTTCGTTTTCCAGAGAGGATGAGGCTTACCAGGTCTTGCCCGAGCTGTGCATGACAGGGTTTTCCACAACGATCACGCTCGCGTCGCCGTCCTGGGACTCGAGGTAGATCGAGTTGGTCCCGTTGTTCCAGATCCCGGTCCAGTGCCCCAGCTTCGGGAGGGAGTGGTCGATAACGCCATACTTCGAGCTGAAAGAGGTTTTCCCGCGAGGGGCAACGAGCTCGAAGGTGCCTGCTGATTCCGGTCCTGTCACAAGGGTCACATGCCCACCGTTGGACATCGCATAAATCTCTTCGACCTGCTCCTTGTCTGTGCGGATTTCAATCGGTCCACCCGCGATTTCGTCGTCTCCGGAGACAACCCGGATCGCGCCCTCAACACCAACGATGACGACCTTGCCACCCGCGTTGCGGACTTCGATGCCATCGCATTGCGGGATTTCAACGGTGAGGTCGATTGGCGGTCGGTATCCTTCAACGGATAGATCCGTCGGAATCACAGATAGGGTCGAAAGCTCTCCGTTGTGGGAGTGGATAGCCTTGAAATACTCGCCGACGGGATCGAACTCAAAGCCTTGACGAGCGGCACGCCAGCGGAGGCGACGCTCCTGCTGGACTCGGAAGGTGACCTGTGCCTGTTCGTGAGAGGGTTTGGCAATCACCTTGACCTTCCCGTAGGGGTTCTCGACCACAACGGCATTGAGTCGTCCGATTGTGACCGCGTCACCCTGAATGGGAACGGTGTGGGCGAGTTCATTTGCCGCCATACGGGCTCGGAGCCCACCCATGCGGGTGCATCCGGTGAGTGTTACCGCGGCGACGGAGGCGAGGAGGATCATCGAACGGATCTTGAACATGCTGTGTGTTCCTTGATTTGCCCTGTGGGTCGTACCCCAAGATGGGGCGGTTGTGCATGATTCTGGTACGAAATGGGTTGAGATGTGTTCTCGTATCCGGCCCAACACTTGCTAAGATAGTGTTTCGTCGGGTGCTCGGGGGGCCGATCACCCGTGAACAATACGCATTTCCACCCGTCGGGCGTGGTTTCCACGCCCTCCGATCGGGTGTCTTCCGGATTTATCGGTTCATGAGCAGCTCTGCTTGCATTCCTTTTTCGACTGAGACCCACCTTTACGGGGGTTCTTGATCCATTCTTTGATTGCTGCTACGCGCATTGAAACCGACCTGACGACACACAGATCGCGAGATTTGATCTCACGGGTGCCACTTTGGTGCGGACGCGAACCCACGCGTTTCCGCATCGTGAGGCCGATTCATTGAACCACGGACTTGCACTCCAAACATTTGTGTCTCCAGTGCTTGCGCAAAATGGCGCAAGCGGAGCCGGGACTACAACCATCATCGTCGGGCTTGTCGCGATTATCGTCGGCATTGGACTCGGGTATGCCATTTCGGGGGTTGTCGGAGGGAAGAAGCTGGAGCGTCAAAAGGCTGAGGCAGAACTCCTCGCGAGCAGAGCAAAAGAAGACGCCCAGAATGCTGCAGACAAAATCCTTCTCGATGCTGATCGCCGGGCTCTGGAAAGAAAAGAAGCGGCCGACAAAGAACTCGAAGCCGCTCGGAACGAGCAGCGTGAGTTTGAGCGTCGCCTCGCAAAGCGAGAGGACATCCTCGATCGTAAAGAGGAGACAGTCTCGCTCAAAGAAAAGAACCTGAGTGATCAGAGCGAACGGGTCGAGGCGCAACGAGTGAAACTCGCAGCTCGTGAGGACGAAATCACCGAGCTCAAGGAGAAGCAGCAGCGCGAACTCGAACGCGTCGCGCAACTGAACCGAGAGCAAGCGAAGGAACTTCTACTCGAACGCGTTGCGGAGCAGAATCGCGCGGAGATGGGGCGGGTCACTCGCCAGATCATCGAGGATGCAGAGGAAAATGCGAAAGATGAGGCAAAGGAAATCCTCATCAATGCGATCCAACGCTACGCCAATGAGCACTCCTCAGAGACAACCGTTCGCACGGTCGCGATCCCATCCGATGACATGAAGGGCCGGATCATCGGTCGCGAGGGACGCAATATCCGGGCGATCGAAAAAGCAACAGGTGCGGACATCATTGTGGATGACACCCCAGGCGTGATCGTGGTGTCCTGTTTCGATAAGGTGCGACAGGCGATCGCGGTGGAATCGCTCGAGCGACTCATCGCAGACGGACGCATGCATCCGACCCGGATCGAAGAGGTCGTTGAGAAGGTCGGCAATGAGATCCAGGAGAAGATCGTCAAGGCGGGTAAGGACGCGGCCGTCGAGCTTGGGCTCAAGGGTCTGCATCCCAAGGTGATCGAAGCGATGGGGCGTCTGACCTATCGCACGAGTTACGGGCAGAATGTGCTCAAGCACTCCATGGAGGTCGCGTACCTCTGCCAGATCATCGCGGATCAACTGGGGCTCGACGGCAAGCTTGCGAAACGCTGTGGTTTCCTCCACGATATCGGCAAGGCGATGGACCACGAGATGGAGGGCGGGCACCCCAAGATCGGGATGGACTTCGCGCGACAGTACGGCGAGAAGGAAGAAGCCGTCCTTAACGCGATCGGTGCGCATCACGCGGATATGCCTTCCACGACCTGGTACACCCCGATCGTTATGGCCGCGGACGCGGTCAGTGCCGCTCGACCCGGTGCTCGTCGCGAATCGATGGAGCGCTACATCCAGCGTCTCAACGAACTCCAGGACATCGCGCTCGCGATCCCGGGTGTTTCCGAGGCGTACGCCGTGCAGGCGGGTCGCGAAGTTCGAGTCATGATCGACGCGGATCGCGTCAGCGATGACGAGTCCTACCTGATCGCGCACGAGATCGCAAAGCGGGTCTCGAACGAGATGACTTTCCCCGGCGAGATTCGTGTGACCGTGCTCCGCGAAACCCGTGCGATCGAGATCGCGCGTTAACGCAGTAGCATTCCAAAGAGCACGATTGGCAGCAGGCGCGCATCGATCAGATCGCGCCTGTTTTTCCGTAGTCGTGTAGGGAGCGCGCTGAGCAGGATCAGACATGAGACCATCGCCAGTGGGAGTGAGAACGCGTGACGAATGAACAGGCACAGAACCCCGATGAGCATCGCCGTGATCGCCACGGCCCAAGCGCGCTGTGCTCCGATGAGCACCGGGAGGGATCGGGTGGCGTAGATCGCATCGCTATGAATATCGTCGAGATCGCACAGAATCGCGTCCGCAGACACGATCAGCCAGATCCCGATCAGAGTCCACAGGACAATCGCCCGGGGATGAGCGATTAGATCGTGATCGTTCCCCCAAAGAACAGCGATCACGAATGCGAGATGAGCGCTGGCGATAAAGAAAGACTTCAGCGCTGGGAGATCCTTGAACCGGGGATCATTCGGAGTCGCGCCGCGCCCGGCATACAGATACACACCGATGAATGCTCCCAAAGGGATCGGTGCCAGGAGTGGGGAGATGAAATACCCGAGCACTATTGAAAACAGGAACTCAACCACGAGCAGCGCCCGGAGTGGTGATGCGTTTCGTGCGAAGAATAAAGCACGGTCAGGTAGAGCGAGTGCATCCGCGGGGTCCTGTCGAGAGTTCGTGATCTTCACTCGATCGAGCAGATAGCACGCGTTCGCGACGAGCAGGATGAACACGATCGTGACCGAGTCTGGCTGAGGGAGATCCATCGCGAGGGACGCGAGCAGGTAGACCCCGAGAGTATACATAGCGGGGTAAATCGCGAGATGACTGAATCGCGATGTGATCGGATTGGTTCGGGTTGGGGGCATCAGCGCCTATTTATCCAGGCCCAGTTCAATGCCCGATCCATGACGATGACTTCCTGTTGATCAAGCAACTCCTCCGCGAGGCGCTGCATCGCGATCCGCTGGGTGTCGAGCCGGAGTTGAGCTATGAGTTGCTCGCGCTCTTCTTGACTCGGTGACCGAGCGGGGATCCGCTCCTCCACAAAGACAACGACAAATCCAGATTCCGTGCTGATCACCTGAGAGCAGGTTCCCGGCGGTGTCGCGCTGAGTGCTGTGAGCAATGCGGATGGGTAGCCCAGCGAGATGGGGCTCACGGACTCAATTAGGCCGCCACGCGGGGCGGATGGGTGGGTTGAAGACTGAGCGCAGATCTCCGCGAAGATCCATGGCATCGCTTCTGTGGGGCTGCTGATCGTGTGATTGCGTATCCGATGGGCTTGGGCTGACTGCTCAGATACGAAGAGACGAACTCGATATCTGGTGCCATACACCGATTCAATCGCTCGTTCGATCTGTTGCGTTGTTGGTTCGGTGTTCCTCGTCAATGCCCTGAGCATCGCGGTGCGTCGCAAAAGTCGCTCGAAACGGATCGGACCCAGCCCGCGATTCGCGCGGAGTTCATCAAGAATATCCGTGCTCAGTGTCCCATCAGAATCGAAACCAAGTGTCGCCCCGAGCAGGGTGCGTTCATGTGCGAGTTGTTCGCTGGTGATCTCGATTCCTTGCTCGCCGCATCGCTCCTCCAGTGCCCTGTCCAGTATGAACTCGCGAAGGATCTCGTCGCCGCCGTATTCGCTCAGCGACGCCTTGATCGTCTCGAACTCAATCGCGTAGCCGTTGAAGATCGCAATCGGATGTGTGCTCGGAGGATTGAGCTCATCGGTATTGGGGCGGGTCGGGCTTGTGCTGCACCCTTGGGAGGTAGCGAGCAGGAGCAAGAGGATCGTGGCTTTGATGGTGCGGTGCATGCACCATTCGAGCCGATGGAGAGGTTCAGGTCAACCGGAGGGGCAGAAGATGCGTAGGGTGAAGGTATGACGACGACTCAGGGTGGATCAGAATCTGGCGTAAGCGTGCGTGAGCAGGCTATGCTGCAGGCTCGAGCAATCGCCGGAGATCCCCCGACACCTCGCCTTCGAGCAATTGTTTGCCCATACTGCGGGACAGTGACACCGGACGGCGGGAGGTGTGTTGGCTGCTCTGGTCGGTTTGATCCACTGAGCCGACAAGCCACGCAGAATCAGATGGGGCCATGGGAAATCCGTGATGAACGGGTACCATTTCGCCCTGGGTGCAGTTATGCGACACTCGTTCGCTTAATCGATCAGGGCACGGTGTCTGGTGAGACCGTATTGCGTGGACCGAGCACGCGCCAGTTCTGGATGTTGGCGAAGCACACTCCTGGAGTGGGGCACAGGTTCGGATTCTGTCACAACTGCGGTTTTCAGGTGAAACCCGATGCGTTCTCCTGCCCGAGCTGCGAGGCCTCCTTTGAAGTCGAGCGAGACCGTCAGCACATGGGATTAGGGCCCGCTCGTCCATTACCAGGGCAGGGGCTGCCCGAGGTCCTTGCCTTGCATGCGGAGCCCGCAAGCCCATCGCGCGGTGCGTCTATCGCGACCGCTTCGATTTCTCAAACGGGCATATCGCGACAGGAGGGGGCGGCCGCAGAATCAATCGACGAGGATGCTCGAAAACGGGTCGAGGATTCACTCCGACTCGTGGAACTCTGGCGATCCAAAGCGAGTTCGGATCGTCATCACGCGTTGGCGGTTATGGCCATTTCCATACTGATCACGCTGTCTGCACTTGGCTACATCGCCCTTCGGAGCCCGATCGGGGCTCAGAATGCAGAAAACGCATCCAAAGTATCTGTGCAAGTCGAATAGTCTGGTATATTGGCAGTGTTCCTCCAACCAGAGCAGTAAAGCAAATGTACACGGACGAAACCAGATTGCGGGGGCGCTTTGGGCGCGATGGGTTCACGCTCATCGAGCTGCTTGTTGTGATTGCGATCATCGCGCTGTTGATCGGGATCCTGCTCCCTGCTCTGAGCGGCGCGATCGGCTCCGCGCGAACGCTGAAATGTCAGGCCAATATGCGTTCGATGGGGCAGGGGGCTCAGAGTTACGGGGGTGATTTTCGTGACACGATCCCGGCGTTCAACTGGAAACCGGGGAACTACGAGACTTCATACTCAGATCTGCGTAATACGAGCAGCGACATCGAATCGGTTCGATATCAAGCGATCAACATCATCCGCGAAAAAACAGGCAACAGATATGTCCCGCTGAGCACAGGAACGGGCAATAGCTGGTTTGCGAATCTTTGGTTTTCTCATCTCATCTATCTGGACTATCTCACCGGCAATCTTGAGGAACCCGTAGCTGCATGTCCATCGGACGAAGAGCAGATAGAGCGTGCGGAAATGTCTTCGGATGAGTTCGCACCAAATCAACTCTTCCGGAAGTTCGAGAGTTCGTACGAGCAGTCAATCGTGACATACTCAACAGCTACATCGCAGGAAGGTCTTGAGCCGATTCAGCAGCATAACGAGCTCTGGCTGTCATTTCCCCGACCACAGAACTTCCTGGTCACTCGTCGATTTTCCAATGTGACTTACACATCGAACAAGGCGTTTCTTTTTGACACCTTCGATCGTCACTACGCTGATGAGGCGGATTACTTCTACTTCCAACCCGGTGCGAGACAGCCCATCCTGTTCTTCGATGGTTCTGTGAGTGTTCGTGACACGAACAATGCAAATGAGGGGTTTCAGCCGCGCGATCCGGGAAACCCTGACCCGACATTGATCAAGATTACATCCTCTGGTGAGTTGTACCCCGGCTACTACCGCTGGACACGCGGCGGGCTCCGTGGCATCGACTACGGGGGAGGCGAGGTCAATACGGGGCAATCAAGCCCCTGAGATCCATCCATTTTTGCTCATGAACCTACTTTCGCTCTGCCAGAGTGCAGACTCGTGACGCACGCCCTATGACTCGATGGGTGGTGTGTATACCATTCGCTGGTTTTGGTGAAAATTACCCTCTGAGGAGCGATTTCATGAGCGCAGAGAACGCGGTAAATGTACTTGTCGCCGACAAGTTCGATGCGGGTTGTATTGCTGGTCTTGAGCGACTTGGGTGCAATGTCCATGTGGATCCGGACCTCGGACCCGATACTCTGGCGAACGCGATCAAGGCAACGGACGCACAAGTCCTTTGTGTTCGGTCAACGAAGGTGCCGGCGGATGTGATCAACGGCGTTGATTCGCTCAAGCTGATCATCCGTGGCGGTGCGGGGTACGACAATATCGATACAGGTGCTGCGGGCGCGAAGGGCATCCCTGTGTGCAACTGCCCGGGTATGAATGCGGTCGCGGTCGCAGAGATCGCGTTCGGTCACATCCTGAACCTCGATCGTCGTATCGCCGCGCAGACCAGCGAGCTCGCGAGCGGACACTGGAACAAGAAGGAATACTCCAAGGCCAAGGGGCTCAAGGGGCGCAAGCTGCTCGTCGTCGGGATGGGCTCGATCGGTACCGAGGTATGCAAGCTGGCGCATGCGTTTGGCATGGAGGTTTCCGCTCAATCGCGTTCTCTCCGCGAGGATACGGCACGAGCACTCGGGATCAAGCTGATCCCCTACACCCGCGAAGCGCTGAACGCGGAACTGGCGGAGGCGGATATCGTCTCGATCCATGTCGCGGCAACGCCCGATACCAAAGAGCTCTGCGGCCCCGGCTTCTTCGCGGCGATGAAGGACGGAGCGTACTTCATCAACACATCCCGTGGCGAGATCGTGGACGAGAAGGAACTGATCAACGCGATCAAGACCAAGGACATCCGTGCCGGGCTCGATGTCTACAACGACCAACCCAGCAGCAAGGATACGGATTGGCAGCCCGAGATCGCAAAGGTGCCCGGCGTGTCCCTCACACACCATGTCGGTGCTTCTACGGAGCAGGCCCAGCTCGCAGTGGGCGAAGAAGCGGTCCGCATCGTCCAGGCGTTCATTGAAACAGGCGATCCCCTCCATGTGGTGAACGCGAAGGAGCTCAAAGACTCCGCGGCGTTGGGCGTCTGAGTGGAATACGATTGAGCATAACACACCCCCTGATTCGCAGGGATGAGGAGCGAACGATGAGCGAACGCGTGTACAACTTCTCCGCCGGGCCCGCGTGCCTGCCCGAGTCTGTCATCAAGCAGGCCCAGAAAGATCTCTGGAACCACATGGATTCCGGCATCGGGATCATGGAGCACTCGCACCGGAACAAGTACTTCGACAAGGTGACGGAAGAGACCGAGGCGCTCTGCCGCGAGGTCGGAAACATCCCCGAAGACATGGCGATCTTCTGGATGCAGGGCGGCGCCACGAGCCAGTGCTACTTCGTCCCCGCAAACTTCCTCCCGAGCGATCGCACCGCGGATTACTTCCAGACGGGGAAGTGGGCGAATGACTCAATCAATGAAGTCCATCATTACGGTGGGCTGAACATCTGTGGCTCGTCCAAGGACAAGAACTACTCGTACATCCCCAAGGGCGATCAGGTTCAATATTCCGACAACCCCGTGTATGTTCAGTTCACGAGCAACAACACGATCATGGGCACGGAGTTCAAAGACGAACCCGTCGCACCGGGCGATGCGTTCCTCGTCGCGGACATGTCGAGCAACATCTACTCGCGTCCGATGGACTTCTCCAAGTTTGGCTTGGTCTACGCGGGAGCTCAGAAGAACCTGGGCCCGTCAGGCATCACGCTCGTCATGGCGAAGAAGGACATCATCAATAACCGGGTGCGTGATCTCCCCAAGATGATGCAGTTCGATCTCATCGCGAAGAAGGAAGGGCGATACAACACGCCCAACACCTTCGGCGTGTACCTGATGGGTGAAGTCTTCAAGTGGATCAAGGCCGAGGGCGGTTTGCAGGCGATGGCCGAGCGCAACCGCGAGAAGGCGGCATTGATTTATGACTTCATCGATTCGCAGGACTTCTTCTCGCCACACGCTGCGAAGGAAGATCGTTCGGATATGAACATCACCTTCAAGTGCCCAACGGCCGAGTTGGACAAGCTCTTCATTGAGCAGGCTGAAGGCAAGGGGCTGACAACCCTCGCAGGGCATCGTTCGATTGGTGGCATGCGTGCATCAATCTACAACGCGTTCCCACGCCAGGGATGCGTCGAGCTCGTTGAGTTCATGAAGAGCTTCTCGCACGAGCATGCAGGCGCGACTGCCTGAGCCGCGGGAGCAGAGAACACATCAGCCGCCCGAAGGGGCGGCTTTTTCATGCGCTGAGATCAGGGGCGTCACCAGGCGTTGGTCACACGCATCGATTACTTCGTCAAGCGTGATGCGTTCCATCATCTCGACGCTCTCGGGCTTTTTGAAATCGAAGTCATCGTCGTCGCGGACATGGCGGATCACATCCGCGTCTCGCCTGTATGGCCCAACGAGCGAAGGGTCAGTGGGGCCCAGCAATGCAACGAGCGGGCGGTCGAATCCAACGGCCATATGCAGCGCTGCAGAGTCGTTGGCGATGACGAGTTTCGATCTGGAGATAACGGCCATCAGCTGCGAAATACTCGTGGAACCCACCCGATCAACGATCTTTGGATGATCCTCCGCGAGTTCGAGCAGCGGGGCACATTGAAGGCGTTCGCCCGGACCGCCGACAATGATGACGCGATCGAGGTGGGGGTGTTCAACAAGTTTTTTCGCGAGTTGGGTGTAACGCTCGATCGGCCAGCATTTAGCCGCCCAGCGAGAAGTGGGGGCGATGACGGCATATCGGTCAGGATATTCCACGATCACCTGTGAGAGATCGTCCGGATCGGTGTGAAGTCGCAGATCCGGGTGCGTCGCGTCGGCGTCGAGCGCATCGGCAAGTCGCATCATCCGATCGACGGTGTGCATCGTTCGTGGTGCATCGACGCGCTCGTTAAGGAACATCCACGAAAGCTCCTGAGCATCTCTGTAACCAACACGGCGAGGGGCTCGGCTGCACCATGCAAAGAATCCGGAGCGAGCGAGCCCCTGTGCGTCGATGACGAGGTCATACTCAGACTGACGCAGCGTTCGGAGCCACTCGCGGATGGGCTTGAGTTTACCTTTTTTGATCTGCTTGCCGAGGGTCGTGCGATCGAACGGGATGACGCGATGCACACCGGGGTGGTGCTCGATTGCCTGAACGAACGACTTTTGTACGAGCCAGTCGATCTTGGCGTTTGGGAAACGACGATTGAGCGCCGTGACGACGCCGACACTGCGGCAGACATCGCCCAAGGCACTGGGACGGATGAACAGAATACGCTGGGGATCACTCACGGAAGATTGTTGGGTCTCGCCCGAGGGAAGTGGGCTCAACCGGGGTATATCGCGGATGTTTTTTCCGTTTCCCATGCCTGGAGTTGTTCAAGACGCATCCCGTGTCCAAGCAGTTCGATCGCTGGAGCGAGTTGCTCAAAGCAGACACGGGCGATGTGCTCCACGGATGGGATTACACCACCCTGTGTTTGATCAAACCAGGCACAATCCGCGTTGAGAAACTTGTGATCGAGCTGGTCGATCAGGGTGCGATTAACGCACTCCTGCATCACGATCTGTGCGTTGATCGCTCCGAGTTGGTCCGTGGGGATCGTTATCGTTGGTTCGATTCTGTAGTTGTGCCCGTGCCCGCTCGGGTTGTTGCATTTTCCGAAGAACTCCAGATTCTCTTGGTCGGAGAGGGTGGGGGTGTGGAGTCGATGGGCGGCCGCAAACTCGAAGCTTTGTCGGATTTGCACGCGAGCGGATGATTGGGTTCGGTCAGTCATCTCGACTCCATAATACGGGGATAAATGCCAACGAATCAGGGTGAGCGGGTGAGGGAGGGTTTGGGATGCGATATCCCATAGCTCGGGGAGAAGTGCGGCGGGTTCCGTCTCAGGAGCATCGTTGCAGGCGTTCGCGATCACAGGGATGAGGAACTCACGGACGACGCGGTCAATTTCTTGAATCCCGATCAGATACCCCGTTTCATGATCGGGAATACCCATGACTCCAAGCGTGATCTCGTAATATCGAGATAGCCCAGACCCAGATGGAGTGCCTGCAAAGTTATTGTGCCCTTGCGTCGACCCGTCCGGGTTGATCGAAAAGCGGGCAGTGCGGTGCAGCCGGGTTGGTTTGGGTTCGGTAGGCATCATTTGGTCGACACGGAGTCCGTGTATCATAGAGTTCCATTCGAGGAAGGATCTAAACCGATGCGACGCTGCCTGTGTAAAGAAATCAAACCATTCACCATGATTCTGGCGGCGGCACTGATCCCGATGTGGGCCAACGCCGCATGCAGCCATAAAGACTCTGGGCTGGATCAGGTCCCGCCGAGTGAGATCAAGGAATCCGAGGAGAAACCCGTGTCCAAATATGTGCTCGATTATGAGATGAAAACGATTGAGGGCAAAGACATTCGACTCGACGCATACAAGGGCAAGGTCGTCCTGATGGTCAATGTTGCGAGCGAGTGCGGTCTCACCCCGCAGTACAAGGGGCTTGAGGCGCTCTACAAGAAGTACAAAGACGACGGGTTGGTCATCATCGGGTTCCCAGCAAACAACTTTGGGAACCAGGAACCGGGCTCGGACGAGGAAATCGCAGAGTTCTGTTCACTGAACTACGGGGTTTCATTTCCCATGATGAGCAAGATCAGCGTGAAAGGGAAAGATGTACACCCGCTGTACAAGCAGCTCGCCTCCCAGCCGGAACCGGTCGGGGGTGAACCGCAGTGGAACTTTGACAAGTTCCTCGTGAATCACAATGGTGAGGTGGTTGTTCGGCACGGGCCTCGCGTTACGCCGGAGGATCCTGCACTGATCGCAGACATCGAGCGCCTGATTTCTGACGCTTTATGAACTTCTAACGCTTTGGTCGTCCCGCTTTGCAGGCTGTAAACATATTCTTTGCAGGGGCTTACGGGCCGAAATCTGGCGTTCGCAAGCTCTTTGCGCAACCTTCATCTTTCTCAACGCGATTTGTTAAGACACTCTGGGATTATTCGCATGAGGGGTCGGTGATCCGGCCTCCCACGATGGGAACCAATTTCCAGGAGAATCACAGATGCGAGCGAAGAAACTGTTGTCTGCTATTGCGGCTTTCGCGGCAATCCCCATGGTCGCGATGGGCACTGTCAAGGATGAACTGCCGGTCTACAAGCCCACCAGTGGTGTCTCTGGCACCATCACCAGCGTGGGTTCGGACACCATGAACAACCTCATGACCCTCTGGGGTGAGGAATACACCAAGTTCTACCCCTCCGCGAAGATCTCGATCGAGGGCAAGGGATCCTCGACTGCACCACCCGCACTCATTGAGGGCCAGTCCAACTTCGGTCCCATGAGCCGTGCAATGAAGTCCTCCGAGCTTGATAAGTTCGAAGCGGCGTTCGGGTACGAGCCCATCTCGCTCCGCACAGGCATCGATGCACTCGCCGTCTATGTCCACAAGGACTGCCCGCTCGATTCGATCAGCATTGACAACCTCACCAAGGTCTTCTCGGTTGCCGGTTCGGATCTGACTTGGGGCGATCTGGGCGTCAAGGATCCCGCCTACCGCACGCGTAAGGTCAACCTGTACGGGCGTAACTCCGCATCGGGCACCTACGGTTACTTCAAGAAGGTTGCGCTTCAAGGCAACGACTACAAGGCGTCCGTCAAGGAGCAGCCCGGCTCTTCCGCGGTTGTTCAGGGCGTCACCACTGACCGCTTCGGAATGGGCTACTCAGGGCTCGGATACAAGACCGCTGGCGTGAAGGCGCTGAAGGTTTCCGTTGATGGCGGCGATGCATACCCCGCAGACGCGGAGCACTCCCTCTCGGGTGAATACCCCATCGCTCGCTTCCTCTACCTCTATGTCAATGTTGACCCGCAGGCCGGTGTGACTGATTCGCTCCGCCGCGAGTTCATCAAACTCATTTTCTCGAAGCAGGGCCAGGAAGTCGTCGCGAAGGACGGGTACTTCCCCGTTCCCGTCTCCGTGGCACGCGAAGATCTTGAGAAGTGTGGCATCGATGCCGACTTTTGATTGAGAATGTTCAGCACCCCCGGGTGAATTGTGAATAATGAGGGGAGCGGGTGAAGACTCGCTCCCTTCTTTCCTTCAGAAGAGGCCATATGAAAAAGACGAAGAGCACAACCCGCAGCGCAGCCTCCCGTCGTCTCCACGCGATGGATACCGCGGCGGAGTTTGTGGTCACGAGCGGCGGATTTCTGGTGCTCAGCGCGGTGCTCGGGATCTGTTTCTATCTTCTTTGGGTTGTTCTTCCGCTCTTTGAGAGAGGGTCGGTCGGAGACGAACTCAATGCGAGCGTTGAGCCCGATCGGGTTGCTGAATGGATCATGGTTGATCCGTACCAGCACGCCGTGGCGTTGATCGAACCCGATTTGGATGCACGCCTTGTGTTGCTCGAATCCGGCGAACAGATCGGCGAGATCCGTACCAGCAACGAAGATGCCACCATCACAAGCAGTAGCTTTGCGCGTGGCGGTGAACTCGTCAGCATTGGGTATCAGGACGGCACGATACGGCTCGGTGAGTTTAACTATTCGTCGCGTTTGCGAACTCCTCCTGAGGGCTCGTTCGTACGGCAGGTTATCCCGGACGAGGACGGGTACCTCGAGGTGATCGAGGAAGGGCGTGGCCGCGCGGTCGCGTTTGCCTTGGAGCTGGGCGATCCCATCGAGTTTGATGAGGGCGAAGGCGCTATTTCACGCGTTGACTACCGACGCGACCCAACCGGGAAGAAAGTGCTCGCAGTGCTGCGTGAAGACGGCATGGTGCTTGTAAGCACCGTTCGCACCATCCGCCCGCTTGGCGGTGGGCCCGCTCGGACACGATTGAGTACGAAGGCATTCCAGTTCATTACCCCGGACGGGTATGGCGACCCCGATTGGCTCTATGTCACTGCGGATAGTGACCAGGTCTTCATGGTCTGGAGAGACGGTCGACTCGATCGATACGCTCGCCTTGATGACAATGAGTTCGTGTTCGCTGAGACTGCGCAGCTCGTAGAGGATGGGCAGTTGATCAACTCGACCAACCTACTCCTCGGGAGTCAGTCATTGCTCATCGGGCAGGATGACGGTGGCATGGGCGTTTTTCATGTTTCTGACGATGTGCATCGTTCGAACATTGATGAAAAACGAGTGGTTCAGGCCCACGCGATTCAGGGGGAGCCGAGCCCGATCGTATCGATGACACCCAGCACACGGGATCGGTCTGTGCTCGTTCTGCACGAGAATGGTGTCATGAATCTGAGGCACATGACGAGCGAGAAGCTCGTCGCCAAGATCCAGACCGAGTCGACAGATCCGCTCGCTGCCACGATTACCCCGAAGAATGATGGTCTCATGGCCCTTGGCCGCGACGGCACATACGAACTCCACGAGCTCGAGCCGGGGTACCCTGAGTTCAGCATCAAGGCACTCTTCGGGCGTGTTTTCTATGAAGGGAACAGCCAGCCGGAATACATCTACCAGTCTTCATCCGGCGACGATGCATCGGAGATCAAGCTGAGTTTGATGCCCTTGGTCTTTGGTACCCTCAAAGCTACGGTCTTCGCCATGATCTTTGCGATCCCGATCGGTGTGCTTGCGGCGATCTACTCGAGCGAGTTTGTATCGAAGCGCGTCCGTCGCAAAGTGAAGCCAGTTGTGGAACTGATGGCGTCTCTGCCATCGGTGGTCCTCGGGTTTGTAGCCGCGATGGTCGTCGCGCCGTATATGGAAGCACACCTGGATACATTCGTGATTGGCTTGATCGTGGTGCCCCTCGCGATCCTCCTCGCCGCTCATGTGTGGCAACTGATCCCGCTCTCGGTCAGGCTGCGGACTCGCACGGGACAGCATGTCTTGCTCGTTGCGTTTGCAGCAACCGTCGGTGTACTGGTGAGCATGCTCATTGGTCCTGCGATGGTCAAGAGCTGGTTCCTGCCAGATACTTTCGATGCGGCTGTCCTTGCGGGTAATCTGGAACCTGTTCCAGAATCCGAAGTTCCGGAGTGGGCGAACGATGCCGCGTATAACGAACGCACCCAGCGGCGATTGCGCAATGCGGAGTTCATGTCCTACGAGGGCGAAATCTACCGCGCCATAGAAGACGAGGAGAACTTGGCGGTCCTTTCAACACTCGGGCTTGAGAACGGGAGTTTACGCCGATGGCTCAATGGCGAATACGGCGTTGCATGGCCCGGATGGATCGTGGTTTTCTTCCCGGTTGTTAGCATCGGGGTCTGGATTCTCCATGCAATCCTGATCAGAAGGCGCATCGACATATGGGTTGCGGAGAAAGAGGCCTATGTCGGTGGAGTCATCGTGCTTGCGAAGTTCCTCATACTGGGCGGGTTGAGCCTGCTCTTGGCGTATGCAGGCGCGATCATCGCACAATCCCTTGGGTTCGATCCGCGGGATTCAATATTCGGGTCCTTCAGCCCACGAAACACGCTTGTTGTCGCGATCATTATGGGATTCGCAGTGATCCCGATCATCTTTACGATCTCTGAAGATGCACTCCAAGCGGTTCCAATGACACTCCGGACCGCATCGCTCGGTTCCGGCGCTACACCCTGGCAGACCGCTACACGGGTGGTGCTCCCGGTCGCGGCATCTGGTATTTTCTCGGCGTGTATGATCGGTTTCGGTCGCGCGGTCGGAGAGACCATGATCGTGCTGATGGCGACAGGAAACACACCGGAAATGAACTGGAATATCTTTGCGGGTTTTCGTACCCTCGCGGCCAATATCGCGGTGGAACTGCCCGAAGCGCCCAAGGACGAGACACACTATCGTGTGCTCTTCCTCTGCGGGTTGGTGTTGTTCTTGATGACCTTTGTGATTAACACGCTGGCAGAACTTGTCCGGCGTGTCGTTCGTGCGAGGAACGCCGGGCTATGACACAATCCACGCTCGAACCACCAAAGCCGGCTCCAACACCCGAGCCGCAGCCTGCGCAAGTCGCGAAGCCCGCGCACAAACGCCGACGAACATTGCCCAGCGCTCTTGGCGAACCGATGGTCTGGTTGACCGGCGGCGCGCTCGTGACATGCCTTGTGATGATCATCCTGCTTTTCACGATGGTCATCGTGAATGGCTCGCGTACCTTCTGGCCTCAGCCCATTGATCAGCTTGAACTCGCATCAGGTGAAACACTTCTCGGGATTGAGACTCAGCATGAAGAGGCAACGGATCAGACCGAGGCGAGAACACTCTTCCGCATCGGGAATCGCGATATTGGGCAGTCGTCCTTCCGGTGGATCAATGATGCCAATATCCTGAACAGGACACAACCCGAAGACGCGGTCATGCTCGAACGCGAGGCGTGGGGGATCTGGTTTGGGTTCCCTCAGCAGATCATCCGAGTGGATCCGGAAACGGGGGCGCCAGAGATTATTGCCGATGACGCTTCGGCCTATTTCGATGAGTTTGATGCGCTCCACAAGCAAGCTCGTGGAGACAGAGAAACCGTTGAGCACATGAAAAAGCACGAACTCGGGGGTATCAACTCTTTGATGGATCGTGCTCGGATGCGTGTCCAACAAGCCGAGATCGACGCTTCGCGCGATGTGAGCGAGCTCCCCCGATTCAATATCTTCGGATGGGGTGCCGTTTTCCTCGTTGCACTCGCGTGTGTCGGGGCATTCATTCGGTTCCGGCACTACGGGACGGATATGGGTTCTCCAGTCGCGCGTCAGGGCAAGCTCATCCGCGCGACCTCGACGGTTGTGCTTGTGATCTCGCTCGTATCACTCTGGGTTGGCTCTCCATGGGCTGGGAGCAGTATCTCCGAATCCGATGTTGAACAGATGCGTGCCGAGCTTGTTGAGACGGAAGCTGAACTTCAGGCACAGTATGACGAGATCCTTGATGAGGTTCGTGAGATCGAGCAGGCGGACGGGCGGCTTCGAGTGACCGTCGTCGAACCGACGACCAATCAGTTTGCCCCAACCTCCCAGACACTTGCCGATCAGCGTCTGCACATGAGCCAGATTGTGCGGCAAGTCCGCCCCAACACGATGGGGTTCGGTGAGAAACTCGGTGTGTATCTCTCGCGTTGGTGGGAGTATCTTTCTACTTTCCCGCGAGAAGCAAATACCGAGGGTGGTGTCTACCCAGTCATCATGGGAACGGTTCTGCTCACGCTCTTGCTGACACTCGTTGTGACCCCGATGGGCGTGATCGCCGCGTTGTACCTTCGTGAATACGCCAAGCAGGGCTTTATCACGAGTATGATCCGAATCGCGGTCAACAACCTTGCGGGCGTGCCCAGCATTGTCTACGGCGTCTTTGGGCTTGGATTCTTCTGTTACACGGTCGGGTCGTATGTCGATGTTGGCCCCTCAGAATCCACCCGTATGAATGTCATGTCTTGGTGGGTACTGCTCGTCCTGAGCGGTGTACTGATCATTGGTGCGATCGCGACGCGTCTCTGGAGCAAGCCGGATCCCGGCAAGCTGCCCGGGCGAGTGAATGTCGTGCTCCAGCGACTGTCTTGGCTCGTTTGGGGTGTGAGTGTGGTTTGTGTCGTGATGCTCGTCGCGGGAACACCATATTTCAACGGGTTGTTCGAGGCCCGCGCAAGCAAGGGCACTCCGACATTCGGTGCTCGCGGCTTGCTCTGGGCATCACTCACCCTGGCGCTGCTCACGCTGCCTGTCGTCATCGTCGCGACGGAAGAAGCGATTGCCGCCGTGCCCAACTCGATGCGAGAAGGAAGTTACGGCTGCGGGGCCTCAAAATGGCAGACGATGCGTCGTATCGTGCTGCCCGGAGCCCTGCCCGGAATCCTCACAGGGGCGATCCTCGCGATGGCCCGAGGGGCAGGTGAGGTGGCGCCGCTCATGCTCGTGGGAGCAGTGAAGCTGAATCAAGATCTCCCGATTGACGGTGAAGCTCCGTTCCTGCATGCGGATCGCAGTTTTATGCACCTCGGGTTCCATATTTATGACCTGGGGTTCCAGAGCCCGGATTCTCAGGCCGCTCGTCCGCTCGTATGGACCACCACGCTGTTGTTCCTCAGCATCGTGTTTGCACTCAACCTGCTCGCAATCGTATTGCGGGCCAAAGTACGCTCACGCATGGCAGGGCCTACGGTATGATGATAATGGATACACCCTCGACAAATCAGAGCAACAAGACATCCGGCATGACTCGCTCGGTCGCATACGAACCGAAGGGTGATGCCAAGAGTGTCAACTACGCGGTCATCGATGCGATCCGAAATGGTGCCGTGCCTGAGCCCACAATGCATCCAGAGGTCCAGGCCCCTGATGCGGTGATCGACATCCAGAAGTTCAATCTCTGGTACAACCAGGACGCGAAAGCACTACACGATGTACAGATGAAGGTCCCCCGCGGCGCGGTCACGGCACTGATTGGCCCATCTGGGTGTGGTAAATCCACGCTGCTGCGATCAATTAATCGGATGAACGATCTGATTGATGGTGTCCGAGTCGATGGCGAGATCACCCTCAATAACTCCCCAATCTACGCCCCTTCCGTGGATGTTATCGAACTCCGGAAGCGTCTCGGGATGGTTTTCCAGAAGCCCAACCCGTTCCCGATGTCGATCTATGAGAATGTGGTGTATCCACTCCGGATCGATGGGGAACGCCGCAAGGCCGTTCTCGATGAGGCCTGTGAAAAGAGTCTGCGTTCTGCTGCGATCTGGGACGAGGTAAAGGATCGACTCAAATCATCCGCACTCGGTCTCTCTGGCGGTCAACAGCAGCGCCTCTGCATCGCTCGCGCAATTGTTGCAGACCCGGAGGTGCTCCTGCTCGACGAACCATGCTCGGCACTGGACCCGGTCGCTACCCTCAAAATCGAAGAGCTCATTAACGAAATCTCGGAGCGTTACACGGTGCTCATCGTGACGCACAACATGCAGCAGGCCGCGCGGGTCTCGGATTTCACGGCGTTTATGTACCTTGGGCGTCTTGTTGAGTATGGCCCGACCGCATCGATCTTTCAGAAGCCGAAGCTCATCGAAACCGAGCATTATGTCTCGGGTCGTTTCGGTTGAGCTGTGGCTGCTAGACTGGCTTGTCTAGAGAATCTTTGTCCATCTGCGTAAAGCAAGGTGATTTCGTGGACTGCGCAGATGAAATGTCGATAAGTAGGACTACGATTGTACTAGGGCCGGTGAGTCTGGTCCTTGAGTCCGATAGTCGATTGCAAAACCGGCGTGGAATCGAGGGTTTTGCGGTTTGACAAGGGAGAGTCATGAGCTCTGCACCCGAACCTACCGTGCCGTCCGTAAATCAGTGGAGCGCTGCATACCTCGAAGAGCAGTACAAGCTCTATCAGCAGGATCCCAGCCAGCTTGATGCGGCCACCCGTTCATTCTTTCAGGGCTTTGACCTAGCTCATGCCGGAGAACTCAGACTCTTCGGATCATCGCAGCAGGCGTCCTCTGGATCGCCTGCTGCCCCGGTGAGTGCTGGGCCAACCAAGATCACCCCAACCGTGGGGCGTCCTGCTGGCAAGGCAACCCATTTCGAAGCGATTGTCGATGACTTCATCGGTGCGTATCGCGATCAGGGACACCTGTGTGCCAAGATTGATCCGTTCGGTCGAGAGCGTGAACGCCCGGAATCGCTCTCTTTGGCCTACCACGGGCTAACCGAGGCAGATCTCGAGCGAACGGTTGATGGCTCGAGTATGGGCCTTGGGGCAAAGATCCCACTGGGACAGGTCATCGAGTACCTCGAACAGATGTACTGCTCGTCCATCGGTGTCGAGTTCATGCATGTCGCTGATACGGAGCAACGCGCTTGGCTGCTCGAACGCTTTGAAACTATCGGCGGCAAACTCGATCTGGAGAAACCGGAGAAAACGGCGGTTCTCGAACAGCTTACCCGATCAGAATCCTTCGAGAAGTTCCTCGGCAAACGCTACCCTGGCGAAAAGCGATTCTCGCTTGAGGGGGCAGAATCACTGATCCCGATGCTGGATCACATGATCGAAGCGTTCTCGAACCTCGGGGTTGAAGAGGTCGTGTTTGGGATGGCTCATCGGGGCCGACTCAATGTCCTCCACAACACGATCGGAAAAACCCTCGAACAGATCTTTACAGAGTTTGAAGAGAACTGGTCTGAAGGCTTCGCCGATGGTGGCGGGGATGTGAAATACCATCGCGGCTACTCAGGCACACGCCGATTGAGCAACGGACGCATGGTCCATGTCGCGATGGCAAGCAACCCGAGCCATCTTGAAGCGGTGAATGGCGTTGTTGAAGGTCGTTGTCGCGCCAAGCAACGCCTCCGTGGCGACGAAAGCCGGGAACGAGTCGTACCGATCCTGATTCATGGCGATGCTGCGATCATCGGGCAGGGCATCGTTCAGGAAGTGCTCAACTTCTCCCAGCTCCCGGGCTACACCACCGGTGGCACGGTTCATGTCGTTGTCAACAATCAGATCGGCTTCACCACTCTTCCCGAAGAGGGTCGGTCGAGCCGGTATTGCACGGACATTGGCAAGCTGATTGATGCGCCGATCTTCCATGTCAACGGCGATGACCCCGAGGCGGTTGTCACCGTGGCTCAGATCGCGTCCGAGTTCCGCCAGCGATTTAAACGCGACGCGTTTATCGATCTCATGTGTTACCGCAAATACGGGCACAATGAACAGGATGAGACAAGCTTTACTCAGCCGATCATGGCCGGCAAGATCAAGAAGAAGCCCTCTGTACTCAAAATCTACACCGAGAAACTGCTCGCTGAGAATGTGATCAATGAGGCCGATCGTCAATCGATCCTCTCACGGCTCAATGAGTCGCTCGAGAAAGCCCAGAAAGCGGCACAAGATACCCCGAACGATCCCACGATTGATCCTGGGAGTGCACGCTGGGATGGCCTGACACATAAGTTCAACTATGAGCCGGTGGATACAGCGGTCTCGATGGAGCAGATCGAAGAAGTCGCGAACGCGATCGGATCTGTCCCAGAAGGATTCAAGCTCAACCCCAAGCTCAAGCGTCTGCTGGAAGAGCGCAAGAATCTTCCCAACGCGGATCTGATCTCCTACGCCGACGCTGAGCAACTCGCATACGGGACGCTGCTTGCGGAAGGGCATCCGGTTCGACTTTCAGGGCAGGATTGCATGCGAGGAACATTCTCGCACCGCCACGCGGTCGTGCGGGACTTCGATTCGGGCGAGCCGTACACGCCGCTCAACTCGATTCGCGAACTCGGGACCGAAGGGACCGCGACCCCGCCTGGGAGTGAAGGCTCGGATGGCAGGCCCCGGCAGGCGAAGTTCTGTGTATACAACTCCCCGTTGTCCGAGGAGGGTGTGCTCGCGTTCGAGTACGGCTACTCGCTGGGCGACCCCGGGATGCTCATCATCTGGGAGGCGCAGTTCGGCGATTTCTACAACGGTGCACAAGCAATCGTTGATCAGTTCATCGCGTCGGCAGAGATCAAATGGGATCGCTGGAGTGGGCTCACCATGCTCCTCCCGCATGGTTACGAGGGCGCAGGCCCCGAGCACAGCTCGGCGCGTCTTGAGCGGTTCCTCCAGCTCTGCGGCACAGACAACATGTTCGTCGTCTACCCGACGACCGCAGCACAGACATTCCACATGCTCCGTCGTCAGGTGAAAGCAAACTATCGCAAGCCGTTGATCGTTATGTCGCCAAAGAGCTACCTGCGAATCCCAACGAGCCCGGTGCATGAGCTCATCGACGGTCGATTCCACGAGATGCTGGACGATCCTCGTTTCGAGCAGGACGGATGGGATCGCTCGAAGGTGAAGCGAGTGATTCACTGCGTGGGCAAGATCTATCACGAGCTCGATGCTCGTCGCGTTGAGCGCGACGATCGCACGATCGCGATCGTGCGGATCGAGCAGATGTACCCCTTCCACGCGGACCTGCTCAATGAGCTCAATGGTCGATACCCCAAGGATGCGGAGCGTGTGTTCGTGCAGGAAGAAACCTACAACGCGGGGGCGGCGCAGTTCATCCTCGACAAGATTCACACGCGTTTGGGTTGGGATCGCTGGGAGTACATCGGGCGTCAGCGTTCGAGCACGCCCGCGACGGGCTCCAAATCGCAGCACAAGCTTGAGCAGGAAAAGATCCTCACGGATGCGATCGGGCCAAAGCCCGAGAGCGAATCAAACAAAAACAACAAGGTCGCCGCGGCTCAGGCTTAACCCGACGACAGCATTCGATTAGACCAAGGCGGATTGAACACCATGGCAACAGAAATCGTCATCCCAAATGTCGGCGAATCGGTTACGAGCGGCATCATCTCCGCGTGGACCGTCGAGGACGGCGCGTATGTCGAACGCGACGAAACCGTTCTTGAGCTCGAAACAGACAAGGTCACGATGGAAGTCCCCGCACCGGCGGCGGGCATCGTCAAGCACGGCGCGAACGAGGGTGACGAGGTCGATGTCGGCGCCGTCGTTGGCTCGATCGATGAATCCGCAGAGAAGCCCGCGGATTCTGGCGGTGGGGGCGATTCCGCTCCAGCGTCTGCGCCCGCGCCCGACGCGTCCAAGCCCGAACCCGCACCCGAACCGGCAACCGCTCCGTCAGCGCCCGCTGCTTCCGCAACCGCGGTCGCGACAGCGCCCGCGACCGCTGCTCCAGCATCGAACGCGGATGTCAAGGCGACCCCGCTCGCACGCAAGCTTGCGGATGATCAGGGTGTTGATCTCAAGCAGATCTCAGGCACCGGTGCCGCGGGTCGTATCCGCGAACAGGATGTGCTCGCGTGGATCCAGACGCACCAGAACGGCGCGGCGTCCGCACCTGCATCGTCACCCGCAGCGGCTTCGGCTCAGCGTGAGGTCCGTCAGGAACGCATGAGCCCCATGCGTCAGGCCATCGCGTCGCGACTCGTCGAGGCGCAGCAGACCGCGGCGATGCTCACGACCTTCAACGAGGTCGACATGGGCGCCGTCATGGACCTCCGCAAGCAGCACAAAGAGGCCTTCAGCGAGAAGCACGGCATCAACCTCGGGTTTATGTCCTTCTTCGTCAAGGCCTGCACCCAGGCGCTCGAGAAGTTCCCGCTGATCAACGCATACATCACACAGGGCGACAACGGCAAGCCGGCGATCCAGCACCACAGCTACAAGGATGTCGCGATCGCGGTCTCCGGTCCCAAGGGCCTGGTCGTGCCGGTGCTCCGCAGCGCCGAGACCATGAGTTTCGCGGAGATCGAAGGCAACATCAAGGACATGGCCGTGCGTGCACGCGACGGGAAGATCTCCCTCGAAGAGATGCAGGGCGGCACCTTCACGATCACCAACGGCGGGATCTTCGGATCGTTGATGTCCACCCCGATCCTCAACCCGCCGCAGAGCGCGATCCTGGGGATGCACGGGATCAAGAAGCGTGCGATCGAGTACCCCAACGGTTCAGGGCAGATCGCGCTGCGTCCGATGATGTACCTCGCGTTGAGCTACGACCACCGGATCGTTGATGGCGCGGAAGCGGTGCAGTTCTTGGTCTCGATCAAGGATGCGATTGAGGATCCGGCGCGGTTGATGCTGGATCTGTGATGATCTTCAGTGCGTATCGGTTCCCATGGGGCCCGATCTCGTCAACCCAAAGTGGATGTATCTCAAAGCGATTGGGTTTGTCCTGATCGCTTTCTTATGCGCGGCGGGGTTGGTCTTACGCTCTATGAAGATCGAGACCGCGTTGCTCGTCCTGCTCCTCATCTGGGCATCGGCACGAGCGTACTACTTCTGTTTCTATGTCATAGAGAGGTACATCGATCCAGAGTTCAAGTTTGCAGGGCTCGGTTCGGTGTTGCGTTATGTCTTGAAATCCAGCCGAGTCAATGACCCAGATGCGTGAGCATCCCTTCGCACGCTCGCGTCAGCATCTCATACACCTTATCAAACCCATCGTCCCCGCCGTAGTACGGGTCGGGGACATCGAGCGGCGACTCAAGCGACGGGTCGAAGGAGCGCATGAGCGGCGCTTTCTGGATCGGTGTGCCCATCTCGACGATGTCCTCGTGGTTCTGGCGATCCATCGGAATCAACCAATCGAACGCGTGCGGGTCACGAGCCGCGTCGAACTGGCGGGCGCGGAGGTGTGCGATATCGAGCCCGGATTTGCTCGCGACGAGGACCGAGCGTGGGTCAGGGGCTTTGCCGACATGCCATGACCCGGTGCCGCACGAGTCGATGTGGAACCGATCGCTCAATCCGCGCTGCTCAACGAGTTGTGTGAATATGCCTTCTGCGAGCGGAGAGCGACAGATGTTCCCCAGACAGACGAACAGGACGCTTGTACGCGATGAGTCATTCTTGTCAGACATGGATCTCGGCCTCTCTCCGGATCGGGTCGGGGGCGCGTGTGGCGAGCAGATCGTCGAGGGCTTCAATAACAGGGCCTGCGACGCCGGGCGCACGCGAGAGCCCCGCGCGTCCGCCGTGTGTGAGACGCAAGACGGGGGTATCGAGGTTCTCGCAGAGTCGTTCGATGAGGGTGGATGCGCCGGTCCCGTTAAAACACGGATGGATCAGCACATCGAATATTGGAAGCATCGTGATGATCGGGTCGTGCGCGATCAGGAACCTGAAGTGGTTCCCCAATCCATGATGGTGCCGACGGGCTGCGGTGAGGTGGCTCGCTCCGTGTGGGACGACCGCGGTGAGGTTGAACCCCGAAACATCCAGCAATCCCATCAGAAAGCCAACGGCTCGCGCATCGATATCGCTCGGGCGATCCGCGAGAAATCCGATGCTGATCGATTCGCGATCGATGCCAATCGAAGCGCGGGAGTATGACTGCTCGGGGATCACGGGGTCCAAGGTAAGCCGATTGAGAACCGAGTCGAGCTCGGCCTGATTGTTTCTCGATTCCCATACAGTGCGATCTGGCCGCTCGAAGACGCGGACATGGATCCGCGATGAAACGCGTCGTGTGGCGAGATCAGGGCGGGTCGAAATCAGATCCACGGGGCACGGGATCCCGCGAAGCAGCGGGGTGAGTTCATCGTCCCAGCAGATGACACGATCGGTTTGCTTGGCCAGCTTCCGGATTGGCCGGGCGAGCATGTTGATGTGTCCGAGCGGTGGAGCGAACCGGTGGTGATGCTTGAGTCCGATCGCCTGTGCGGATCGTTCACTTGAGTCGTCTCCGATGAGCACAACCCGTCCGCGCGGTGTCAGGCCCCTCGCGATGGCTTGGGCGCACAAATACGCTGGCATGGTGCGTCCGACTGGCACGCGCGAGCCAGATGGGCGAGTCGGCGCACTGACCAGATGGATGATGTCGGGTTGTGGGGGCGTCGCGATCACCGTCGGAATAATACCGTCTCGGTGATCTCATGCTTGTAGAAAAGCTGCGCAAGTCCCAGTCCCGCTCGCTGGGCCAGCTCATTCTCAATTTCCACCCGTTCACCGGTCGACATCGGACCCGTGCCCGGTCGCTGGGGAATCTGAACATTGATCGAGTGCCCACGCTCATCGGTTGGCCATACGCGTGAGCTGTCGCGTGTGTCGATGATTTTCACGCGCATCGTGGCACGAGGGAGATACGCGCCAACCTCAGGGGAGAGTGAGAAATCGGTCACGACAGCATAGATAACGATATCCGCATCGACGCTCTCGCCAAGCTCAGAGATGCTCATCTGCTCGCCGTACTGCTCGTTGCTCGCGGCGGTGAGGATCCCGCGTGGATCAACCATGTCAACGAGAATCCGTTTCTGGAGCAGCTCGTCTGTGGTGCGTTTTGCGATCGCGTAACGCAGGCGGCGTTGCGTGATTCTGCTGGATGGATCATCAACAAAGACGACCGTACGCGCGTTCTCTTCGAGCGTGAACTGCGGCTCGACCTTGCCCGGCCCATGGATCGCGTACGCGACCGGGGTGATGACATTGCACCCCGGCGCAGGGATCAGGGTGATGATCGCGACGATGAACGCGAACGAAATGGATGCGATGGTTCTCATGCTGATGCTACTCGTTCCGTTCGAGATTCAATAAGGGATGATGTTTGACTCTTCGTGAGTGTAGAAGAGCCAAGCAATACGGTTCGTGAGCCGGTTTGCGATTTCAGTGTTGACCGCGGCCTCAGGGATCTCGGTTCGCATAAGACCACCCATGTCTGGGAATGAAACGCGGAGCGCTTTCTCGTATACCGGGTCGTCCGGGAACGGTGAGTCGCTCTCATAGACCGTCACAATGCACGATGCGGACCCATCCCAGATGTACTGATTGCCCGGCTCATGCAAGCGATATTCTGTCAGCTCGATGACAATGAGGCGTTGCACTTCGAGCATCTCAGCGACTTCGCTGCGTGGCATCGCGGGCCACTGGGGTGTGTTATATAGCACGGTGAGCAGATCGGTGCTCGGGATGGCATGCGAGGGGCGAGCGTTCTGGATGAGTCGGTCATTGACACGCTGTGTGATGCGTGCCGCGATCCCAGGGTTCACGCCCTCGATCATCCGGTCAGCGCTGACGACAACCGTGAACGATTTCCCGGCGATCCCCTCATACTCAGCCTCAACCTCCGATGTGCCGGTTCTCTTGTATGACTCTGCCATACCGCCAATCGTGGCGCCGATGATGCAACCGCTCAGATTCAGCATGACCAGCGTCAGGGCGCTGCATGCGAGGATTGCTTTGATGATCTTGGTTGAGAGCATGATGTTCCCTGTATTCCGAGTTTACCAGGTAATGAGTTTGTATACCCAGGCGAGCAGGAGCATGAGGCCGAGCAGGATGAAGATACGAGGTCGCAATGCAGGTTGGATCATGGTCCCGATCCTGGCACCCGTTATGGCCTGAGTAGCCCCACCCCAAAACATGATGCTTGTCAGCACCACGAGAAACGCGCCCATCGGTTGATTGATGATGGACGAGAGCCATTGTCCTTCGCCAGCGTGCGCGAACGATGTAGTCATGCCGCAGGTAATGCAGGGTCTGTCGAGTGTCACGGCCCACATGCACGGCTTGAGCCCGAGCTGGGTGTGTGTGCCGTGCCCGTCTGCGGCTGGTTGCATCCAGGCCCCCATACCGAGCACACCGATAGACACGATCGCGATGCACGCCGCGAATACGCGTGAGGAGAGATTCGCACGCAGCGGTTGCGTGCGTTCATGGACGCGGTTCAGAGTTGTGTGGTCGGCGGGTTCGCTCATGTGCATACGGGTATACGCTCGACTTGCCCTGCCAGATCCGTGCGAAAGCTGCTGATCGTCGGATCAGTCGAACTTGAACACACCCTTTCGGTACCCGTATAGGTACGCGACGAGGGTCGTCAGCAGGAAGAAGAGGATGCGGAGCAGCCAAATGGCCGACGCGTCGCTCATCGGGTCGAGATTTGTAAATGTCTGTGCCCAGGGGTACAGGAAGATCACTTCGACATCGAAGACAAGGAAGACCATCGCGATCAGATAAAACCGGATGTTAAAGCGCTTGCGTGCAGTCCCTACGGGGGTCATGCCCGATTCGTAGGTCTCACCCTTGCGTTCACCCGCGCGGCGAGGGCCGAGCAGGAAGGTGCCGACAAGGTTAATAACCCCGAATCCGATGGCCGCAAGGATCATCAGGAAGATCGGGAGGTATGCACCGATTTCGTTGCTTTCCGCGAGTGTCAGCATGCGTCAATACCCGTTTCAGGTCTTCGTTGCTCGCCCTCCGTGGCGATCGAGATGAATGATAGCACACACGAACCCCGAGTGCATTTGCGGAGCAGAATCCTCGATCTGATCCACAGCTCAGCGCCGTCTGCCAGTTTGGCACCCAACTGCCGGAGATGACGCCGAGTGTCAGGGATTTTTGACCGGATCGGGTGGGATTCGATGATGGTTGAGACTGCAGATTGGCACGACGATTGCCCACTGTCCCCCGCAGACGGTGCGCACGCGTGCCGTGGAACGGAACGGAAAGACACAGCGGCCGGGTAGACCTGATTCCCCGGCATTCGAATCTCTGAAAGTGGAGAAGCATACAGATGGCATCCAAAGAACTGACTTTCGACATCGAAGCCCGTCAGGCACTCCTGGCGGGGGTTGAGAAACTCGCCAACGCGGTGAAAGTGACGCTCGGCCCACGCGGCCGCAACGCCGTCATCGACAAGTCGTGGGGCGGCCCGACCGTCACCAAGGACGGCGTGTCCGTCGCGGAAGAGGTCGAACTCGCGAACGCCGCCGAGAACATGGGCGCCAAGCTCGTGAAGGAAGCGTCCTCAAAGACCTCCGACGACGCCGGCGACGGCACCACGACCGCGACTGTTCTCGCCGAGGCCCTCTTTAAGGAAGGGCTCCGCTACATCGCCTCGGGCGTCGACGCCAACGCGCTCGTCCGCGGCATGAAGAAGGCCATCGAGATCTCCGGCAAGGCTATCGACGACCTCGCCACCCCCGTCGACGGCAAGAAGGACATCCAGAATGTCGCGACCATCTCGGCCAACAACGACCCCGAAACCGGCAAGATCATGGCCGACGCGTTCGAGAAGGTCGGCAAGGACGGCGTCATCACCGTCGAAGAGGGCAAGGGCTTCGAGACCGATGTCACCGTCGTCGAGGGCATGCAGTTCGACCGCGGGTTCCTCTCGCCGAACTTCGTCACCGATCCTGAAGAGATGAAAGTCGAGTTCGACAAGGCCCTTGTTCTCGTCCACGAAGACAAGATCGACAACATCCAGAAGCTCGTGCCGCTGCTTGAGAAGGTCATGGGCGCGAAGAAGCCGCTCCTGATCATCGCCGAGGACATCACCGGCGAAGCCCTGAGCACCCTCGTCATCAACAAGCTCCGTGGCACCCTCCAGGTCTGTGCCGTCAAGGCACCCGGCTACGGCGACCGCCGCAAGCAGATGCTCCAGGACATCGCGGTCCTCACCGGCGGCGAGGCGTTTATGAAGGATCTTGCGACCGACCTCGACAAGATCGAGCTCTCCCAGCTCGGCATCGCCAAGAAGGTCGAGATCAGCGCCGACAACACCGTCATCATCGAGGGTGCTGGCGAGACCCGCGACATCCAGAACCGCATCGAGCAGATCCGCATGGAGATCGACAACTCCACCAGCGATTACGACCGCGAGAAGCTCCAGGAGCGCCTCGCGAAGCTCTCAGGCGGCGTCGCGCAGATCAATGTCGGCGCCGCGTCCGAAGCGGAACTCAAGGAGAAGAAGGCGCGCGTCGAGGACGCCCTCCACGCGACCCGGGCGGCGCTCGCAGAGGGCATCGTCCCCGGCGGCGGCGTCTCCTTCATCCGTGCCCAACAGGCCATCGAGAAGACCCGCGAGTGGAAGAGCGTCTACGGCAAGGCGAAGGAAGTCACCTCCGACGACATCGGTCAGGTGAAGTTCGACTTCGCGGCCGGCATGAATGTCGTCTACCGCGCCCTCGAGGTGCCCCTGCGGACCATCGCGGAGAACGCCGGTGCCAAGGGCTCCGTCGTCGTCGCCAAGGTCGCCGAGCAGGAAGGCAGCAACGGGTACAACGCGTTGACCGATTCCTACGAGGATCTGATCAAGTCCGGTGTCATCACCCCGGCCAAGGTCGACCGCAGCGCCCTCACCAACGCGGGCTCGGTCGCGACCGTCTTGCTCGCAGCCGACTGCATTGTCACCGACAAGCCCGAGCCCAAGGAACCCGCCGGCGCAGGCGCTGGCGGCGACCCGATGGGTGGCATGGGCGGAATGGGTGGCATGGGCGGCATGCCTGGAATGGGCGGCATGGGTGGCATGCCGGGCATGGGCGGAATGGGGTTCTAACCCACCACTAAATGAAACAGGAGCAGTTTATGGCTCGCAGAAATATTGGCAGCGCGTGTGTGCAGTTCGACGATGCGACTGGCACAGTAGCTATGGATGGACACGATGGATCCGTATTGTTTGATCTTGCAGAAGCATATGGATTGGATACGGAAAAGTATTTTCCATTCCATGCAGAGTTTTGGATTGCGGAACTTTCCGATGGATCTGGTCTAGGTGCTCGCTTCTATGCAGCTGATCGTGAAAGTCAAGGCTATTCGTTCGATGAGTTGATGCAGCTTGCGCGGAGCGAAGGAAATGAGTTAAAGCTAGTCACTCTTGAGCCTGACGAGCCTATTTCATTTGAGTTATGGGCAAGGCGTACTAAGAGACTAGAGATCTCAGTATCAAGAAAAGGTCTAGCTGACGACATTCAAATGTATGTCGTGGACTAAATAAAGGACTTAAGCAAATGGCAGTCAAACCACTTGAAGATCGCGTGCTGGTGAAGCCAGTGGAGAAGGAATCCGTCACCTCGTCGGGGCTCTACCTGCCCGAGTCGAGCAAGGAAAAGCCGATCCACGGCACCGTCGTCGCCGTCGGCCCGGGCAAGCGCCTGGAGAACGGCAACCTGGCCACGATGAGCGTCCAGAAGGGCGACATCGTCGTCTACGCCTCGTACGCGGGGACGGAAGTTGAAGTGAATGGCGAGAGCCACCTCGTCATGCGTGAGTCCGAGCTACTGGGCGTGATGCAGTAAGTTTGAGGGACTAGCCACTGGCCACTAGCCACTAGGGGGAAGAGTGACGGAAGCGATTCGGTCATATCGAGACTTGGAGGCGTGGCGATTGGCGATCCGGTTGACAAAGGTTGTGTATCGGATGTCTGAGCACTTTCCCAGTGATGAGCGATTTGGATTGACGAGTCAGATTCGTCGTGCCGCGGTTTCGATCGCATCCAACATCGCAGAGGGCTGGGGGCGAGGCTCGACATCGGATTACGCAAGATTCCTCCGCATGGCGCGGGGTTCAATGTACGAGGTTGAGACACAGGGGCTGATCGCCCTTGAACTCGGCTTCGTGGAAAAGGATAAGTTCGAGTTTTTCGAGCAGACAATCGATGAGGCAGGCCGCGTACTCGCGGGTTTGCTTAGAAGCATCGAGAACAAACTCAAACCCTAGTGGCTAGTCCCCAGTGGCTAGTCCCTGAGGGACTCCGAAGGAGTACCACCATGAGCAGCAAACAAATCATGTTCGAGGACAAAGCGCTCCTCGAGATGAAAAAGGGTGTCGACAAGATCGCCGACGCCGTCAAGTGCACGATGGGGCCCGCGGGCCGTCATGTCGTCATCGAGAAGTCCTACGGCGGTCCTCATGTGACCAAGGACGGCGTCTCGGTCGCCAAGGAAATCGAGCTCCCCGAGCAGTTCGAGTCCATGGGCGCCAAGATGCTCTACCAGGTCGCCAAGAAGACCGGCGACAAGGCGGGCGACGGGACAACCACCGCGACCGTCCTCGCGCAGGCGATCTTCAACGAGGGGCTCAAGGTCGTCGCAGCCGGTGCCAACCCCGTGCATGTCCAGCGCGGCATCAACAAGGCGGCACAGGTCGCCTCAGAAGCCATTGATGACATCGCGGTCCCCTGTAAGGGCAAGGCCGACTACAAGAAGGTCGCGACCGTATCGTCGAACCACAACGCCGAAGTCGGCGAGCTGATCGCGGAAGCGATCTCCAAGGTCGGCGCTGAAGGCGTCGTCGAAGTCGAAGACGGCAAGAGCTCCGAGACCACCCTCGACTATGTCGAAGGGATGCAGTTCGATAAGGGCTACCTGTCGCCGTACTTCATGACCGACCCCAAGACCGGCGAGTGCGTCATCGAGGACGCGCTGATCCTCATCCACGAGAAGAAGATCAGCAACCTCGCGGACCTGCTCCCGCTGCTCAACAAGGTCGCGACCGCGAGCAAGCCGCTGCTCATCATCGCGGAAGATGTCGAGAACGAAGCCCTCGCGGCACTCGTCGTCAACCGCCTGCGTGGCATGCTCAACATCGCCGCGGTCAAGGCACCGGGCTTCGGCGATCGCCGCAAGGCCATGCTCCAGGACATCGCGGTGCTCACCAAGGGGACCTACTTCTCCGAGGACCTGGGCCGTTCGCTTGAGAGCATCGAGATCAGCGAGCTGGGCAAGGCGCAGCGGATCGTGATCAACAAGGACTCGACCACGATCGTCAAGGGTGCGGGCAAGAAGGCCGACATCCAGGCGCGTGCCGACCAGATCATGGCCCAGCACGAGAAGTCCACCTCCGAGTACGACCGCGAGAAGCTCATGGAGCGTCACGCGAAGCTCACCGGCGGCGTCGCGATCATCTCCGTCGGCGGTGCGTCCGAGACCGAGATGAAGGCCACCAAGGACCTCGTTGATGACGCGCTGCACGCGACCCGCGCCGCAGCGAAGGAGGGCTATGTCGCCGGCGGCGGCGTCGCGTTCCTGCGTGCGATCGACGCGGTCGAGAAGGGCGCGAAGAAGGCCAAGGGCGACGAGAAGTTCGGGTTCGACATCCTCGCTCGTGCACTGACCGCGCCGACCTTCCAGATCGCGGCCAACGCGGGCTTCGACGGCGACCTCGCCGTCGACACTGTGCAGGAGGAAGAGGGCAACTTCGGACTCAACGCAGCGACGGGCGACTACACCGACCTCGTCAAGGCGGGCATCATCGACCCGGCGCTGGTCGCCAAGAGCGCAATCGTCAACGCCGCGTCCGTGTCGGGGCTCATGCTCACGACCGATGTGATGCTGACGGATCTGAAGGAAGACACCGAGCCGGTTGTTGGCGCGGTGAGCTGATTAAAGAACATATGCCCCTCATCGGAAACGGTGGGGGGTGGTTTGATTTATGTGTCCAGTTCTAATCCCATCTTTTAGCTTACCAACGCGCGAAGCGATCCAAGGCGTATTCGATGCGCGAGGATTAGACTGCAAGATAGAGCTCTGGAAACCTTCGCTAGGATCGAACTGGGGCTCTGCAATCATGAGAGGCCATGAGGCAGTTGTCAGTTTTGATCTTCGAGAGATACATGAACAAGATCGGCAATCTGTGCTCTTATTCCCCGAGCACTTTGAAGATCAAGTTGCGATATATGAGACTGTAAAGGGTGGAGAGGGCATGTATTCGAATGCATTCTCTGATTGCCTAGAAAGTGCAGTTGGTGAACTCACTAATGGGCTGATTTACTTCGAGGACAGTCCAACTCCCTCCGAGCCTTGGTACCTTGAGAATCTCTCAGAGCAAGGATTCGAGTGGCTTAGCTTAATGGAGTTTGTGGTTGAGAACTACGAGGTAGGCGAGAAGTTCCATCCTAGTGAGATGCTAATTACGCCAGGGTTAACTCCCGAGGATCACATGCGTGTGCTCAATCGAGTAGATTTTGCATTAATCGATACAGATCGAAAATTTCGCACACTGAATCAGGATGGTGGATATCGCTGGCTCACTCGTGAGGGTAAGGAAAAAGTCCAGCAGATTCAGCAGCAAAACCATTCGGACCGACTGAAGTTTCAAGAACTCGGAGCCTAAATGCCCACCACCCGCGACTATTACGAAGTGCTCAGCGTCGAACGGACCGCCGACGGCGAGGAGATCAAACGCGCGTACCGACGCCTCGCGATGAAGTACCATCCGGATCGCAATCCGGACGATGCGGAAGCGGAGATGAAGTTCAAGGAAGCCGCGGAGGCGTACGAGGTGCTCAGCGACGACTCCAAACGCAAGATCTACGACCAGTACGGACACGAGGGACTCCGCGGTCACGGCGCAGCCGGGCATGATTTCAACCGGATGAATGTCGATGACATCTTCTCGATGTTCAACGACATCTTCGGCGGCGGCGGGGGCTTCGGCGGACGCCCGGGTGGGCGACGCGGCCCGGCACGCGGGTACGACCTGGAAACCGAGGTCGTTCTGGACCTCAAGGATGTCTCCACCGGCGTGAGCAAGGATGTCGAGTTCACCCGCATGGACATCTGCGATACCTGCACGGGTTCGGGCGCCAAGCCCGGGACGACGCCGGAGACCTGCGGCACCTGCAACGGGCAGGGCAAGGTCCAGCAGGCGGGCATGGGCGGTATGTTCCGCATGGTGACGGCGTGCCCCAACTGCCGCGGACGCGGGACGATCATCAAGGACAAGTGCGACTCGTGCCACGGCAAGGGTCGGATCGGGAAGAAGCGTTCGCTCAGCGTGAAGATCCCTGCGGGGATTCACGACGGGCAAGCCGTACGCGTGCCCGGCGAGGGCGAACCCCCGAGCGTCGATGTCTCCCCGAGCGGGCAGGGCGCACGCGGCGACCTGCATGTCGTCGTCCGCGTCAAGAAGCACGAGTTCTTCGAGCGTGACGGCGATCACCTGCTCATGGAGATGCCGATCTCGTTCACGCAGGCATCGCTGGGCGCGGAGGTCGAGGTGCCGACGATCGACGGGAAGGAAACGCTCAACATCAAGAAGGGCACCCAGTACGGCGACATCTTCCGCATCCACGACGCGGGGCTCCCGAACCTCAGAAGCGGACGCAAGGGCGACCTGATCGTCGTTGCGAAGATCGAAACCCCCAAGAAGCTCACGAGCAAGCAGGAAGAGCTGCTGCGTGAGTTTGCCAAGACCGAAGACAAGCATGTCAACCCCGAATCCCACGGGTTCTGGAAGAAGATCACCGATTTCATCGGCGGTTGACTCAAGATATGAAGTGAGTGTTGATCCATGAACGAAACACACGAACACATCGAAGATACACAGAACGAGTCCCCTGAATCCGTCGAGCAGACCGAGGCGGAGCAGCAGGCCCAGCAGGAAGCTGAGGAGCACGCGGCCCGGATGGAGTCCATCCGCCAGCTCGCGGTGGCCGGCGAACTCGAAACCTCCGACGAGAACGAAGAGATCGTCGAGGCGCTCGTGGACACGATCCGTGCCCGCGATGAGCTGAGCGACAAGCTCCTCCGCATGGCGGCGGATCATCAGAACTTCCAACGCCGCGCATCGGGCAACGAACGCGAAGCCCGAACCAGCGCGACGCAGGGTGTGGTTCAGTCGCTGATCCCGCTGCTTGATACCTTCGAGATGGCGCTCATGCAGGACCCAGAGAAGGTGTCCTCGCAGATGGTGATGGATGGCGTCAAGATGATCCGCGACGAGTTCATGCGGATGCTCTCAGGGTATGGTGTCTCGCCGATTAACCCGAGCGTGGGCGATGAGTTCAACCCCGCCGAGCATGCTGCGATGATGCAGCAGGCTGTCGAAGGCATCGAGCCCGGGCATATCTCTATGAATATGGGCATCGGATTCAAGCTCGGCGAGCGTGTCGTCCGTCCTGCCAAGGTCGCCGTGGTTCCCCAGCCCAATGACAGCGAGGACGATTCGGCCGAGGGCGAGGACTAAGCCATGCCGACCTACGACTACCGCTGCAACGCCTGCGGGCATGAGTTTGAGCTTTTCCAGTCGATGAGTGAGGGCGTGAAGAAGAAGTGCCCCGAGTGCAACAAGCTCAAGCTCGAGCGACTCATCGGCACCGGCTCCGCGCTGATCTTCAAGGGCTCGGGGTTCTACGAGACGGATTACCGCTCCAAGGATTACAACAAGGCCAAGGAAGCCGAGACCAAAGCAGCAACCGAGACCAAGAAGTCGGACGACTCGACATCCAAGAAGAGTGACGACAAGAAGCCAGCCAAGAAAGAGAAGAAAACCGAGTCCAAGCCCAAGGCCGAAAGCAAGTCATGATCATCGGGCACGGGGTGGACATCGTGGAAACCGCTCGCATCAAGCGGATGCTCGGCGATCACCCCGAGCGATTCCTTGAACGCGTCTTCACCCCCGGCGAGCAATCGGACAGCAAATCATCCAAACGCCAGCCCGAACATCTCGCTGCACGGTTCGCAGCGAAAGAAGCAGCGCTCAAAGCACTCGGCACCGGTTGGTCGCAAGGCATTGGGTGGACCGACATCGAGGTCGTCCGAGCGGAGAACGGGAAGCCATCTCTCAATGTCACCGGGAGAGCCGCAGAGATCGCGGGTGAGCTCGGGATCGAGCGCTGGCATGTCTCCCTCTCGCACATCAAAGAATGCGCTATCGCATCCGTCATCGCGGAAGGAACACATACCCCATGATCCTCCCCAAAGTCCTCATGACGGATGTCATCCGCAGTTCCCAGCAGGGCGATTCCCACGGCGGCGCGTTCCTGATCAACCTGCAAACGGGCGAGTTCGATCAGGTCCTCGATTGGAACCGGGTTGATATCAACTGGGAGGGGCGCGGGCAGGGACGCGGTCTGCGTGGGATCTGCTATGTCGGCGATGAGGTGTTCATCGCGGCCTCTGACGAGCTCTTCGTGTTCGATCAGTCGTTCGAGATTCTCCGGTCCTACAAGTGCGATTACCTTCACCATTGCCACGAGATCTGCTACGACGGGCACCGGTACATTTACCTGAGCGCGACGAGCTTTGATTCCGTGCTCCGATTCGATACCCACGAAGAGCGGTTCGATCGCGGCTGGTGGATGCGTGTGAAGAAAGTCACGCGGGGCGGACGCTCAGGTCACGAACTCCAAGCCCAGGTGTACGACCCGAACGGGGATGATGGCCCGCCCGAGGGTGACAACCTGCACCTGAACAATGTGTGCTACACCAACGGCGTGTGCATGTTCTCTGGGCTCGCAATGAATGTCCTCGCATCGATTATCGACGATCAGGTGCGCCCGTACGCGATAGTTCCGCCGACGACGCACAACTGCCAACCCCTCGAAACGGGTGTGCTGATGAACTCGACGGGCCAGGATGCCGTTGTTCTCGCCGATCGCAACGGGGCTGTGCGCACCAGATTCGAGTATCCACGGTACGATCCCAGCGAACTCAAGCATACAGATATCCCCGGCGACTTCGCTCGCCAGGCATTCGGTCGCGGATTATGTGTCGACAAAAACAAAAAGATTCTGATCGCCGGGTCTTCGCCCGGGACTGTCAGTGCCTTTCAAATCAATAGTGGGCAGATGCTTGCGAGCGTACAGGTCTGCAATGATCTTCGAAATGCGCCTCACGGGCTCGAGATCTGGCCCTTCTGAAACGGGCCACTTGCATTCTCCAATATATTAGTGTACGCTATCTTTGCCGATCTGGAGGGGCAACTGCATGTCGATCAATCCGCTGCTCATCTCGCTGCGTTCCAATCTGTCAATCGCACTGACATCGAGTTTCCTGCGCCGTCCGAACCGAGAAATCATCGTCGATGATCGGCGTAGTTATCGTGGCAAGGAACTGCTCGTCGCTGGGATGCACATCGCGGACCTGATCGAGACGCAATCGAGTTCAAGCACCATCGGGTTGTTGATCCCCACATCAGGGGCAGTCGGTATCGCGGCCTACGGCACATGGCTCGCTGGGCGTACCGCGGTCCCGCTCAACTACCTCCTCGACGAACCAACACTCAACTATGTGGTGAACGATTGCGGGTGTGATCTGATTCTCGCTTCGCGCAAGCTTGTGGAACACCTGGGGTTTGTTCCCAAGTGTAAGAAGATCATCTATCTCGAAGACCTCGATTTTCATAAGGCACCAACTCCACGGACACCCAAGGCGACCTCGCCCAGTGAACTCGCGGTGGTTTTATATACCTCGGGGACATCTGGTAAACCCAAGGGCGTGATGCTGACGCACAAGAATCTGCTCAGCAACGCGATCCAGATGTATGAGCATGTTGGGGTACGGTCGGATGATGTATTTCTGGGCGTGTTGCCCCAGTTCCACTGCTTCGGGCTCACAGCGTTGACGCTGGTGCCGATGCTCTTCGGGTGCAAGGTCGTCTATACCGCTCGGTTCGTACCCAAGAAGATCATTGAGCTCATGCGATCGCACCGACCGTCCATCTATGTCGCGATCCCATCGATGTACAACGCGTTGATGACCGTGAAAACCGCGATGCCGGAAGATTTTACTTCGCTTCGTCTGGCGATCAGTGGGGGGGAGCCATTGCCGGATGATGTTCGCAGCAGATTCCGGGAGAGATTCGAGATATCAATCGTTGAGGGCTATGGGCTGACGGAAACATCGCCTGTCACGCATGTGCTTCTGCCGGAAGAGAATCGGGCGGGGACAGTGGGGCGTCCAGTTCCGAACTTGGAGCAGATCGTGGTAGACCCCGCGACAGATCAGGTTCTTCCACCAAACACCGACGGCGAACTCCGCATGCGCGGCCCCAATATTATGAAGGGATATCTGGGGCTCTGCGAGGAATCCGCGAATGCGTTCGACGGGCGTGGATTTTTCCGCACTGGCGATATGGCGCAGATCGACGAGGAGGGTTTCCTCCGAATTACGGGCCGGATCAAGGAGATGCTTATTGTGGGCGGTGAGAATGTTTTTCCCCGCGAGATCGAGGAGGTCCTCAACGCCCATCCGAGCGTCCACGATTCAGGAGTCATCGGTCAGCAAGACCCGATGCGGGGCGAAGTCCCCATCGCGTTCGTCGAACCCACCGAGGATCATGCCGCGGACCCAGAAGAGCTCGTGCGATGGTGTCGAGACAACCTCCCGGGGTACAAGGTTCCTCGTCGCGTAGTCGTGATCGAGGCCCTTCCAAGAAACCCGACCGGAAAGATCATGCGGCGCTTGCTCAAGCCCGAACTTGAGAAGCGAGAGGCCTAAAGTCTCAACCCATCAAAGGGCAACCCTCTCCTCACAATCCCCGGCACGGAGCGAATCACAGTGGAACTGTACATCGACACCGCAAACCTCGACGAAATCAAAGAAGCGCATGATCTGGGTATTCTCGACGGCGTGACCACCAACCCATCCCTCATCGCGAAGGAAGGCATTGATTACGGCAAACGACTCGAAGAAATATGTGGCGTCGTATCCGGCCCGGTTTCGGCAGAAGTGATCGCGACTGAGTACAGCGCCATGCTCGAAGAGGGCAAGGACCGCGCAAAGATCGCGCCACAGATTGTTGTCAAGCTCCCGACGACGATCGACGGCGTCAAGGCATGCAAAGCACTCAGCGACGAGGGCATCAAGACCAACATGACGCTCTGTTTCCAGTCCATGCAGGCGATGATGGTCGCCAAGGCCGGCGCGTTCCTCGTGTCGCCATTCATCGGGCGACTCGACGATATCTCGCAGGACGGCACGGAACTCATCTCGCAGATCCGAACGATCTACGACAACTACGGTTTCGAGACCAAGATCCTCGCTGCATCGATCCGTCATCCCAAGCACATGCTCGAGTGTGCCCTCATCGGTGCAGATGTTGCCACAGTGCCGCTGAAGGTCATCAAGCAGCTGATGAAGCACCCGCTGACCGACAAGGGACTCGAACAGTTCCTTGCTGATTATCAGAAGGCATTCGGCTAAGCCCGATGCTGGTTCAAGCAAGTACGAAGCAGCCGCCCAAGCCAGGGCGGTTTTTTCATTTCACATCGAAGATGAACTCAATCTCGACGGGAACATTGAGCGGGAGCGCACTCACGCCGACGGCCGCTCTTGCGTGCTGGCCGATCTCGTGGCCGAATATTTCGACAAGAAGATCTGAGCACCCATTGGCGATTTTGGGTTGGTCACCGAATCCTGGCTCACTCGCGACGAAGACCCCGACCTTGACGACACGGGTGACCAGGCCCAGATCACCGATTTCGGCTTTGAGGCACGCAAGCGCATTGAGGGTGCACTGTCGTGCACACGCGGTTGCGGATTCGAGCGATGTTTCGGTCGGTACGCTCCCCTTGGCGAGCAGGTCTCCGTTGGCGACGGGGATCTGCCCCGAGATGAACACCTGATTCCCAGAGCGCCGACTCGGTACATAGGAGGCGACGGGCTGAGGTGCTTGGGGGAGAGCTACTCCCATGGACTCGAGTGTGGATTCTGGATGATTTACTGACATTGGGCACTCCAATGTGAAAATAGGGGGGAATTTTGCGGGTTTTGGGCATCGATGGAACTGCCCCGGTTGCTGCTCGAATAGACTGATGATATGCTTGGACTGCAAACAAGCACTGGTGTGCAGATTCGGCTACGACGAAATATGCGTCCTTATTGGGCCCTCGATTGAGGATAACCCGTTATCAGATTGATTCCTGCCGAATCAAACACGCCGACAACTCGGCCTACGAGCTCACGGGGCAAAGCGTGAGCGGTTTGTGTCCCTGACGATTTGGTGCTGTGTACTTACAGCGTCGTCTGGGACGAAAGGCAACCGTCGATCGATTTGGTCATCGATCGACAAAGGTTTAAGGAGTCAATCCATGAAGACCAATCGTAAGAATGCGTTTACGCTTATTGAGCTGCTGGTGGTCATCGCGATCATCGCGCTGCTCATCGGCATCCTCCTGCCCGCTCTGGGCAAGGCACGCCAGCGTGCGAACTCGCTGAAGGACGCCACCCAGATCCGCTCACTGATGCAGGGTCTGGTCGTGTTCGCGGGCAACAACCGCGACTTCTACCCGCTTCCGAGCCGCGTCGACAAGAACGACAAGACGATCGAACTCGGCGATGGTATCAACACCCAGAACAAGAATACGACCGGGAATATCTTCTCGATCATGATCGCTCAGGGTATCGTTGAAACCGGTATCTGCTTCAGCCCGATCGAACTCGGCAACTACGAGCAGTACGAGTCATACCAGTTCGAGAATCCCGTCGGTGGCGTTTCCGCAACCAGCGGTACCCTCTCCGAAGCACTGTGGGACCCGAACTTCAAGGCAACCCCCGCTGATGAGGGTTACAACAACGGTATGCCCGGCACTCCGCCAAACAACGAGCTTCCAGGTTGGGACACCCTCCCCGGTGGTTTCAGCTACGCTCACACCCCTCCCTTCCAGTTCCGCCGTCCGACATGGCAGAACACCTTCGACGCGCTGGAGCCCGCGATCTCCAACCGTGGCCCGGTCTACGAGCTTGATGGTTCAGACGCTGAAGGTACTTGGGACCTCTACGACGACGGCGGCAGCGGCGGCGGTGATTCACCCCTCGGCGTCAACTCCGTCACCCTCGCAATGAACGGGAACCGTTCCGAGTGGGCCGGCAATGTTGGCTTCAACGATGCACACGTCGACTTCTTCAACCGTCCCGATCCCGAGCAGGTCATCTGGACCTTCACCGGTATCACTCAGGATGAGAAGAAGACTCAGCCCGACAACCTCTTCGTGAACGAAGATGACCAGCTTCGCACCCCTGAGACCAACCCGGTCACCAGCGATTCGGTCACCCTCAGCGGCGAAGAAAACAACCGCAACGCTTTCCTCCGTCAGTACTACCGTGTCGAAGTTGACACAGAGACGGTGATCTACCCCTACTACGACTAAGTCGTAGCGAAAGCAACCATTTGCTTTTATTCAGCCCGCGGCGAAAGTCGCGGGCTGTTCTTTTACACCGGCAATGCAGCACCTAGATGATCGGGCTATCCTGTTTCTTCGATTGAGTGCGCAATGAACCAACTACCCGACGAACTCATTTCAGATCTTCTCGGCATCGGAATCCCGGTGCACACCGATGCGCACACGCGGGGTTTATACGCAACCGATGCGTCGATCTATCAGGTCGCACCCATCGGGGTTGTGGTGCCCTCGAGTATTGAGCAGATCCCCGAAATACTCCGTTTGTGCTCAAGGTATCAGGTCCCCGTTCTTCCGCGTGGCGGCGCGACCAGTCTCGCCGGGCAATGTGTCAATGCCGCCCTCGTGCTTGATGTTTCTCCCAACTGCTGCGAGCTTGAGTGGACCCTGTCTGAACGAAAGGCGTGCTATGTGCAGCCCGGGCTGACGGTTGATGATCTGAATGATCGCATCGCGGAGACGGGGTTGTTCTTTGCGCCCGATCCTTCTACGGCTCGACAGGCAAGCATCGGCGGATGCATCGGCAATAATGCCGCGGGTGTCCACTCGGTGCTCTATGGGCGTACCAGCGAGAACATCAACTCCATCAAGGCTTGTCTAGCCGACGGGCGCGTCGCACGGTTTGGTCCGGGTGCTGCTGAGGATGACCCGGTTACTCGTGAGTTGACATTGCGTGTTGTCAGTGTCGTGCGACGCTACCAAGACCAGATCCGTGAGCGTTTTCCAAAGACCAAGCGTCGGTGCAGCGGGTATCAACTCGATGTCATCCTCGAACAGCTTGAGGCGAACGACTGGGACATCAACCGTGTGAATCTTGCGCCGCTGCTTTGTGGGTCTGAGGGGACCCTCGCTGTAACGCTGGGGGCCGAAGTCAAGCTCCACCCGATCCCGAGCCGCAAGGGGCTCGGTGTGCTCTCCTTTGACTCGATAGAAGACGCGATCCGTGCTGTGGAACCGATGCTCGCCCTGCATCCCGCAGGGATTGAGCTGCTCGACGATCTCATCATGGATCTGGCTCGCGGAAACAAGGAATGCGCTCAGTACATCGCGGTTCTGCCGGATACGAAGGCGAAAGCGGTTCTGTTTGTCGAGTTCTTCGCGGATGATCTGCAATCGATCGAATCAGCCCTCGATCGCGTGGCTGAGCTCTTGCCCAGTGTACCGCTCGCTCGGTTCACTGATCCATTGAGTATGTCGGCGGCGTGGAAACTCCGCAAGGCTGGGGAGCCCCTGCTCCATGCTGTCGAGGGGCATCGCAAACCGCTCGGATTTGTCGAAGACAACGCAATCCCGGTGAATCGGTTGAACGAGTTTGTGGATCGATTCCGCTTGATCGTCGATCGTGAGGGGACCATCGCATCGTACTATGCCCACGCATCAGTGGGGGTCCTGCATGTCAGACCGCTCCTCGATCTTCGGATTGCCGAGGACGAGCAGGCGATGCATCGGATCGCATCAGATGTCGCTGATCTTGCGATCGAGCTTGGTGGGGTACCGTCGGGTGAGCACGGCGATGGTCGCGCCCGAGGGCCGTTCATCGAGCGTGTGTTTGGTGCCGAACTCCTTGAGGCGTTCCGTGAGATCAAATCGATCTTTGATCCGGACGGTCTGCTCAATCCCGGTAACATCGTCGATCCCCAATCGGTCGAGTCGATCAGCACCCACACCCGCATTCGTCCCAACCAAACACAGACGCGGATCGCGCAGCTGGATACTTATTATCAGTTTGCCCCCGAGCATGGGTTCGCGCACGCTGTAGAACTCTGCAACGGTGCGGGGGTCTGCAGGCGCAAGCAGGGCGGTGTGATGTGCCCATCCTATCAGGCGACGCTGGACGAACGCCATAGCACGCGAGGCAGAGGGAATGCGCTGCGGCTCGCTCTTACTGGGCAAACAGATCTTGGGCGAGAACCCACCGGCGAACCCGCACTCAACGATCAGGACACGCTTGCGACCCTCGATCTGTGTCTGAGCTGCAAGGGGTGCAAGAGTGAGTGCCCCAGCTCGGTCGATATTGCCAAGCTGAAGAGCGAGTACCTCGCGCAGGGATACGAGCAGACTGGGATCCCGTTGAGGGTCCGCGTGATGAGTGCGATTCACTCACTCAATCGCATGGGCTCTGTTATGCCGAGCGTCTCGAACGCCATGCAGAAACTTCCCCCGATCCGTTCGATCATCAATCATGCGATGGGTGTCCATCCAGATCGCTCACTGCCAGAGTTCAGACGGGCTATCAAACGCCGATCGATCGCGAGGAACGGCGCCCCCCTTGTGGTCGTGCTCAGCGATTCGTTCAGTTCGCACAATGAGCCGCACATCACGCAGGCCACGGTTTCAGTATTGGAAAAACTGGGGTACGCGATTGAGGTGATCCCGGTCAGCGACCTGGGTCGGGCGGCGATCTCACTAGGGAATCTCCCGCACGCAATCCGAGACGCGAACCGGACGATTTCCTTGCTCAGGAGGTACATAGAGGATGATCAGGTTCGTGGTTTTCTCGTTCCTGAACCTTCGTGCCTGTCGGCAGTTTGTGACGATTGGGCCGATCTGAATCTCGATTTTGAGCAGACCCTGATCGATTCCCTGATCGCGAAATCCGCCCTGCCCGAAACTTTCATCGATGTGTTCTGGGAGACGCACCCGGTCCGACCGAGCATGCGACCGATTGCAGGAGAAATCGTCTTACACGGGCATTGCCATCAGAAATCACTCTGGGGCGATGGCACAAGTTCTGCCATATTCATGCGGCTCTATCCTGATCAGGTCCGAGTTCTTCCGACAGGTTGTTGCGGGATGGCCGGATCGTTTGGATATGCTGCCCACCGGTTTGAGCTTTCGATGAGCATCGGTGAGCAGTCCCTCTTCCCGGCGATACGAGAGCTCGGCGACGAAGACATACTGGTGGCACCTGGTACATCATGCCGTCACCAGATTCTTGATGGAACCGGACATCGTGCGATGCACCCGATCGAGGCGTTGGATCGGTTCATGGTTTAAGCCGGTGAGCTCACACCTCGTGCGATTGAGTCGATCAGCTCCGCCGCGAGCATCCAGTGTGCCCCTGTGGCCGCGCCTTCCATGACGAGGCGGTGAGCACAAACTGGAACCAGCAATGACTGGATGTCATCGGGCTGTACATAGTCACGATCATGCATCCACGCCCAGGCGCGGGCTGCGTGGGCGAGCGCGAGCGATCCTCGGGGTGAGAGCCCGACCATGATTTCATCAGCGTTCCGTGACTGGCGCGCAATTTCGACGATGTACCGACGGATCGGTTCAGAGAGATGGATCGCGTCCACTTCGAGCTGCATGGCGATCACATCCTCCGCATGGAGCACCGGGCCAATCTGTTCCAGGACGGTGGTTGCCGGGCGGAGATCGAGCATCTCGATCTCCGCGTTCGCGCTGGGGTATCCCAGACTGATCCGCATCAGAAAACGGTCGAGCTGATTTTCGGGTAGGGGGTAAGTGCCTTCGAACTCGGCGGGATTCTGCGTTGCAACAACCATGAATGGCTGTTCAAGATCATGCGTGGTTCCATCGATCGAAACCCGGGCTTCGCTCATGGCTTCCAGCAGCGCGGATTGAGTTCGCGGGGTCGTCCTATTGATCTCGTCTGCAAGCAGCACGCTTGTAAAGATCGGCCCCGGCTGGAACTTCAGTTCTGCCCCATCCCGAGCGTAGATGGAGACGCCCAGAAGATCTGCCGGCAGCATATCGGGTGTGAGCTGCACCCGCGAGAAAGGGCAATCGATGGATTTCGCGAGTGTCGAAGCAAGCAAGGTCTTTCCTACCCCGGGCACATCCTCGAGCAGGACATGCCCCCGCGAAAGCAGGCAGCATATCAGCCAGTCGATTGCCGGCGTGTCCCCCAAATACACGCGTGCGATCTGGTCGCGGAGTGCGGCGATTCGTTCTCGGACTCGTTCTCGGTTGTAGTCGCTCATGCTGCGGCCTTGCTTCTGGGCGATCGGATCGCGTGGTCTTCTCGCACAGTTTATGCGATGAATGAACCACGGGGCCATTCGACGCGTGACGCATCCGGTTCCATCGTGTATGCTGGGAACTCGCTGCCAAGCGGTCTCACATCATGCCCCAACACACACAACAGGGCGAAGAGGGTGCACTTTCTCGGAACAGTTCCGATTCGGTGATCGCACGCCAACTCACCGGCAAGCTTTTCTGTATCGCGTGTGGTTACGATCTGCACGGGCTTTCGATCCGTGCCGAGTGCCCTGAGTGTGGTGTCCCTGTCCGAGCCACGATTCTCGGAATCGTCGATCCGCATGCCGACGAACTGACACCTTTGACATATCCGCGTCTCAGTGCCATCGGACTGAACTTGTGGAGCTTCGGGGCACTCGTCGCAGTGCTGATGATCTGGTTCCTCCGCGGTATTGAGGTTCTTCGTGACCTTGGTGTGAGCACTTGGATCCCCAGTGTTTTCGCATGGGTTGGCTTCGTCGGGCTCATTGTGTCGATGCTGGGTGCGTTTACGCTGATACGCCCCCATTCATCGGTCACGCGATGGGAGGCGATGAGGTGTGCGCTCGGTGTGTCTCTCTACTTTGCCCTGATCTTTGTCTACTACTCGATTTATCTTGGACACGATATTTCTTCCCCTTCGCCGCTTCTACATCCAGGTGGAGATGCGACCGGGAGATCGGTGCTCAGGATTCTCGTATTTCTGCTCGTAACGGGGATTGTTTTGGGGATACGCCCTGCAGCCGTCGGGCTCGCCGTCCGTTCCGTCATCGTTCGCACGGGGCGTGTGGACCGGCAATCAATGATCGCACTGCTCGCATCTCTGGGCATCGCGGCTCTTGGCGATCTGCTGTCGATTCTTGCCCAGTTTACGCCCGTCTCGGCACGCGATGTGCTTGAGATCGTTTCCATCGTTGTGATCTCACTTGGCTCCGTTCTGTTCACGGTAGGATTGATCAACATCTGCAGCGATACCGTGCGTTTGTACCCCGTAATCCGCCGTCCCGGGGTGGGTTTGGGTGATATCTTCGAAACCAATCGACAGAAAACTCGCAGAACCGAGGGGATCTGAAACACCGGATGAGCCGAACCCATAAACTGTGATGAGTCGTATAGATCACGGAGGTTACTTCATGCGCATATTCCCACGCTCCCCTCGTACTGCAGCGATTGCATCTGTTCTATCCGCCACCGCGATGTCTTCTGCGGTGCATGCGGAGGATGTCAGTCTCGCGGTCATCGAAATTGTTGGTTCACCGGCTGAGGTCGAGGTCGGGTACTCCTGGCTCGGCGACGGTAGTGATTCGCTTCTGGGCATTATCAATACGATCGACACCCTTGTGTACGATCGAGAGTTTTCCGGGCTCGTCATTCGTCTGAAAGACTCGGCCCTGAGTGCAACGCAGGTCGAGGAGATCGGGAGCGCGATCAAACGCTTGCAGGAAGCTGATAAGAAGGTTCATGTGTTCGCAGAGGGATACGGGACAACGGACCTGCTGCTCGCCGCATTCGCGGATGAGGCCATTCTGCAGCGGGGCGGATATGTCTCCTTCCCAGGGTTGCACGCCGAGGAGATGTATCTTGCCGATACGCTCAACTGGATTGGTGTGCAGGCCCAGCTCGTGCAGGTGGGGGATTTCAAAGGTGCGAACGAGCAGATGACGCGTTCGATGCCGTCCCCAGCATGGGATGAGAATATTGATGGGCTGCTCGATTCCATGTACGCGAACATCCGCACGACCCTGATGGAGGGTCGCGACCTGACTGATTCGGAACTGGACGAATCAATGCGAGTGATTTGGTCCGCGAACGGAGAGGAAGCCATCGAAGCCGGTGTCATTGATGCCGAGATCGACTTGCCCGTGCTCAGAGACTATTTCTCAGATCAATACGATGGCGAAGTTGAATGGGTCACGGACCCATACGACACAAACGGGCAGAGCGAGAGTTTTTCTCCCTTCTCGATCTTCTCAGGGCTCGCGACACCCTCTGGCGGATCGGTAGATGTCGATCACCCGACAGTTGCGGTCCTGCATATCAACGGAACGATTATCGACGGCGATTCCTCTGCCGGTGGATTGTTTGGCGGTGGTACCTCGGTCGGATCGCGCACGATTCGGAACGCCATCGAAACGATCCTCGCTGAGGATCTGATTGAGGGCGTGATCGTTCGCATCGACTCGCCCGGCGGCTCGGCGATTGCATCTGAGGTGATGTGGCAAGGGGTCGAACGGCTCAAGTCAGAGAAGCCGGTTTGGGTGAGCGTCGGGAGCATGGCAGCGTCGGGGGGGTACTATGTGCTCAGCGCTGGAGATCGTGTCTTCGTAAACCCATCCTCAATCGTTGGCTCTATCGGTGTCGTCGGTGGCAAGTACGCTATGGGCGAGCTTTATGACAAAGCCAAGATCAACATCGTTGAGCGCTCCCGAGGCCCGATGGGCGATCTTTTCTCAAGCTCGAGCGCATGGGATAGCAATCAGATTGCCATCATGCGTCGCGAGATGAAAGAGACTTATAACCTGTTCACCTCGCGTGTAGAGGCGGGTCGTGAAGGGATCGACCTGAGCAAGACGGCTGAAGGACGGCTCTTTGTCGGGACTGATGCGGTCGAACTCCGTATGGCTGACGAGGTTGGCGGCATTGATGATGCGATCAATGGACTCGCCGCTAAGGTCGGGCTCGATGACTTCGATGTGGTCCATTACCCGCAGCCCCCGAGTTTCGAGGAGATGCTCCTTGAGCAGTTCGGGCAGTTCCTCCAGTCGCCGGGTGTCAATATAAACCTGAACCCGTTTGAATCTGTGCTCCGCACGATGCTGGGAGCGGAGAGGTACGAATCGATCGTAGATTCCCTCAATGCGCTGATGCTGCTTGATAAGGAGAGAGTCCTTCTCGTCAGTCCGCGCGTCATTCACTTCCGCTGACACCTGTTCAACCTGAACACAAAAAGACCGGGCTCATCGGAGCCCGGTTCTTTTTTTGTTGTGATGATCTGGGTATGAAACTCAGACCTCGGTGATCTCTTTGGATTTTTTGGTGATCAGATCTTCGATTTTGCTTTCGTAGGTCTTGAGCAGTTCCTGAATCTCATCGTGCAGAGTTGAGATCTCATCTTCGGAGTAATGGACCCCATCCTGCTTCGCGAGCGAGTCGGCTGCCTTGTTCGCATCGCGGCGAGCGTTTCGCAGAACGACTTTCTGCTCTTCGCCCACTTTCTTCGCCTGTGAAACAAGCTCCTTACGACGATCACTGGTGAGCGAGGGAAGCGAGATGCGGATCTGCTTGTCTTCAACCTGAGGATTGACACCGAGATTGGCCTGCTCAATCCCATTCTTGATTGCGCCAACCAACGAAGGGTCGAACGGTTTGATCAGGAGTTGGGTTGGTTCCGGGACCGAGACCGCGGCGACGCTCTTCAGATCGGTTTCTGATCCGTAGCATTCAACCTTGACATACTCAACCATGGCGGGTGATGCGCGTCCGGCGCGGATGCCCTTGAGTTCACTGGTCAGGTACTCGATCGCTTTGGTCATTTGCTCTTCGGCTTCGAGCAGAATGGTGTTTGGGTCGGTGCTCATCGTTCATTCTCCAGAAATCTGATTCAGGGCAGGATCATAGACCAAATCGGGCGTGGATTCGCGGCTGATCAGGCATCTGAACTCAGCAGGGTTCCGATCTCATCGCCCTCGATTACCCGGCGGATGTTCCCCGCGATCTTGAAATCGAAGACCAATACTGGGATCTTGCGTTCCTGGCACATCGCGAGCGCTGTCATGTCCATGATCGCGAGCTTTTTGCTGATCGCTTCATCAAATGACAGCTCAGAGTATCGTATAGCGTTGGGGTCTTTGTTTGGATCGGCGCTGTAGACGCCGTCAACCTTGGTTGCCTTGATCAGCAGGTCACATTCCAGCTCTGTTGCTCGCAGGGCGGCGCAGGTATCGGTCGTGAAGAATGGGTTGCCGATCCCGGCGGCCAGGATGATGACCCGTCCCTTCTCAAGGTGCCGGATCGCTCGATGGCGTATAAATGGCTCAGCCACGGCGCGGATATCCAGGGCGGACATGACTCGGGAATCGATCCCGAGCGTGTCGAGTTTCTCTTTCAGAGCGGCCCCATTCATAACGGTGCCAAGCATGCCCATGTAGTCTGCGGTGGCCTGCTGGATATCTCCGGTTCGGGCGAGTTCCGCACCGCGGATGATATTTCCCCCGCCGACAACGACGGCGATCTGGGCGCCTGCATTGAGTGCGTCCTTGATCTCGTTGGCAATGATCCCAAGTTCCTTGGTATCGATCCCGAACCCACCAGGTTTGCAAAAGGCTTCGCCGCTGAGCTTGAGCAGCACTCGATTTGGCTTGCCCAAGCGGGCGCGGGATGAGGATGTATCAGACATTCGGGCTCCAAGTGCGGAAAGGTGATGAGGAATGCACCCCGAAGGGTCTTCAATGGTAGAACGCGGACGAACCGATGTGGTACTCTATACGAATCGGGATGCATCCAGGATGGGGACACCCTGCCGGCGAATCAATGGAAGATCCGCCGGGAACCGACGACGGATTGTAATCATTGACTGAACACACGCATCAAGACGAGCCCCGTGCGAGCGGGTACCCGACCCCGGGCAAGTCTGCCCGCAGGAGGCTGATCGAGCGAGCGACCATCATGGGGCTCGGGTTCTCGATTGTCATTCATCTCATTGTCCTCACGATCGCTGCGATTGTCACGATCGATTTCGGGACCGCGGATGTCGGCGGGGATCAGGGGGATGATGTCGATTTCGCGATTCTTACGGACGCGGAACTCGCACAGATGCAGTCGCCAGAGGTGAGCTACGAGAGTTTCGAGGTTGCGCCGATTGCGACCGATGCGGCCCGAATCGATCTGCTCTCTGACCAGAGCAATGAAGATTCGATTGATGAACTCGCAGACTCGATCGCCCCGTCACTCAATCCCGGTGGGGGGGCGCTGACGAGTATTGATACAAGCACGGGCAGCGCTGGTGCTGGGACAGGCGACGGTGCGAGCTTCTTTGGGTTGGAGGCATCCGGACGCCGTTTCGCGTACATCGTCGATATCTCTGGATCGATGAATACGCTCGGGGCATCGGGGGCGCTCACCCGATGGGATCAGACTCGCTCTGAACTGATTCGATCGATCAGCGGGCTCGATGAGAACGCCCAGTTCTGTGTGATGCTGTACTCATCCAACGCGATCGCGATCTTTGGGCAAGGGAACTGGACGCAGGCGACTCAGGCGAACAAGGTACTCGCCGCTCGCACACTGTTCGGCTTTGATCCGAACGGTGGTACGAAACCGCTCGCGGGTTTCCAGATGGTCTTTGACCTTGAACCGCAATCTGACGCGATTTATTTCATGACTGATGGTCTCTTTGACACCGAGATCCCCCCGCAGGTACGGGCACTCAATCGTCGAGAGCTCGTACCCATACATACGGTACTCTTTGGTGAGCTTGCAAACCCGGATGATGCCCAAGCGGCGCTGAACATGATGCGCATCATCGCACGCCAATCGGGCGGAAAGTTCACCCATGTCAGGGAGATTCGCCCATGATCTCCCCCGTGATGATTCTGGTAGGGGTTCTGTTGTGTGCAGAACCAGTCAAGATTGCTGTATCTTCGCAAAATGAAAGCCTCGTAGGCACGGTTGTATCGACGAACCCCCAGGGGGTGCATCTGTTGCTCGAAGCCCAGAGCCCGCGGGTTGTGCCTTGGTATGAGTTCCGGGCTGGCCTCCTGCCCGCAGAGGTGGGATCGGAGTGGGAGGCTGTCGCGGCCCAAGCCTGGAGAGCGTACGAGCGACTCGCGCGGGGCGACGCTTCTGGCGCACTGCCGATCTATCAGTCACTATCGCGTACATATCTATGGGAGCAGGGGCCTCAATCAATGGATGTCTGTGACGGGCTCGTCCGGTGTCTCATCGCGGCCAATCGTCGCAAACAGGCCGTCGAACCCATGCTTGCATCATTTGCCGCAGAGGGCTTGCCCGGGGCGGAGTCCGTGCCTCGGTCATCTCTGCTTGATCCAGATCTGAATCTCCGCAAAGACCTGCCACCAGTCTTTGCTCGCACGGACGCAGGTCGGCTCGTCGAATCGATCGAGGCACCGGGGCGTGTGCGCCTTATGCACGCCTATTTCGCGCTTGTCGACTCCGCAGATGCAAATCGGCATGACTTGATCGCTCGTATTAACGAACTGAAACGCGTCAAAGGAAGCCGTGATGCCGGGCTGGTGCTCGTCGAGCAGGTCAGCTTTGCGCAGGCACATCCTGATAAAGCTGTTCGGGTCAGTGCTCGCGAGGCGTTGGTTCGACGGACTCAGACTCAGCGTGGCGAGTGGATCGAGGTATGGGCGAGATTGGGCATCGGTGTGAGCCTGATCCGTTCAGACACCATCGAAGTTCGGGATCGTGGGCTGATCGAGCTGATCCACATTATCGTCCGTCTTGGCGATGTCGAACCGGAGCTGACCCTCTTTGCAGCTCAGATCGCGCACGATTACCTCAGCCAGACCGATCGTCCGGCCTGGGGGAGCACACTTTTGCAGGAAGCACAACGAAACATCCAACGCGGACATGCCCACTCGGCAGATCGAGGAGAACAGGAACAATGATCGATTCGGTACCTATCACGGTTCTCACGGTTGCGCGACCCGGCGGGGAGGTCCATCGCTCTCTGCTTGAATACATCCGTCAGGGTGGTCCGATCGGTGCGATCATCATCCTGATCTCGCTTGTGGCGATCGCGATGATTGGGGCACAGATTTTTCGAATCAGACGCGATCGGCTCGCGCCACCCGAACTCACCAGTGATCTTCGGTCCTTGCTCAATGATGGCAATATTGATGGTGCGATCAATCGGTGTGCTGATCAGCCGGGCTCGTGCTATCTCGCACGCGTTGTCGGGTCGGGGCTCTCTCGGGCGTCGCGTTCTGCGTTTGGGATGCTCGAACTCCGATCATCCGTCGACGAGACGGGGCAGCTCGAGGTGGATCGTCTCTATCGGCTAACAGATGGGATCGGACTCATCGCGTCCGTTGCACCGATGCTCGGGCTTCTGGGCACTGTTGTTGGTATGGTTGGTGCATTCGATACGATTACCCTCGCTGACGGGCCTGCTCGCCCGGACAAACTCGCCGGCAACATTTCGCAAGCTCTGATCACAACCGTGCTCGGTCTGATCGTCGCGATCCCATGCACCGCGATGTATACATATTTACGAAATCGAATCGATCATCTGACGACAGAGATCGATGAGGAGATCGAGGAAATCATTGCGCCTTTGGAGGCGACACAGGGAGCAGAGGGACAGAGCGCGTGAATAGGCGGACTGGAACATCAGGACACATGTTGAGCGTCGATTTGACGCCGATGATTGATGTGGTGTTTCAGCTCATCATTTTCTTTATGTTTACTTCCCAGTTCGGAGATCTCCGTCGAACCGAGGTTGATCTCCCTAGAGAACAGGGGGAAGAAGAAACCGTTCAGCAGCAGGCGGCGATGATCATTGATGTCACCCGAGAGGGGACATATCGGTTCGAGTCACAGGAAACGAGTCTACTTGAAGTTGAACGGATCGCATCCGCCGGGGTCATGAATCAGAGCGAGAGCACACCCTTTGATGTGCTCATCCGCCCGGATCGAAATGCACCGGTAGCCCATTTGGATCGCTTGCTTCTCAGGCTGTCGAATGTTGGTGTGCAGAAGTGGAAACTCGCCACCGTAGAGTCGGATGGGGGGGCACCATGACGCTCAATCGTACAAGGCGGAGGCGTTCCCAGCTCGGTGCACTGCCGTTAACATCGATGATCGATGTCGTGTTTCTTCTTCTCGTGTTCTTTCTCGTTACCGCGGACTTCGCGAAGAAAGAGAACAAACTGCCCGCTGCGTTGCAGACCGAAGGCGGTGGGGTCAGCTCGAGTGACTTGCAGCCTCAGATCATTCAGATCAGTCTCGAAGGCGAACAGGTAATCTATACAATCGGTCAGGTACGATGCTCGGATCGTGTTTCGCTCGAATCCGTCTTGAATCAACTCCCTCGAGATCCGGGGGTTGCCATCAAATCTGCCCCTGATGTGCCTATTCAAGCCGTCGCAACCGCATTGCAGGCTGCTCGCAACGCAGGATTCGCAAGGAGGAGCTATGTGCCCGGCGATTCGAGCAACTAATCTGATCGTGATCGCGACGGGGTTGTTTGCTTCGCTTTCGTCGGCAAGCCCCGGCGACACAGAAGTAGAGCAGTTTCTGCGTGATCACCGGATGGATCAACTGCTCGAGGTTCAACTCGAAACACGGCTCGATCAGGCAGAAGAGCAACAAGAGCGCATAGAAATCGCGACATCGCTCTCCGAGTTGTATCTGAGCCAACTCCGAGCTCTCGAACGAGAAGATCCGTATCGCCAGATCGTGCTCAATCGTGCCCGATCCCTTGCGGTGCGCGCCCCCGCGGTACCGATGAATGAACTACGGCTGGAACTGCTCGTCGATGCCTTTGTGCAGCATGAAAACGCGATTGAGCTTGCACACCTTCGCCTGCTCGATGATGCGTCCCGTAGCAGCGCATTGGCGGCTATGAAACAGGCCCATCGCGGGCTGACTCAACTTCTCGCGGGTTCCCAGCAGGACTTTGATCGTCTATCTCGCAGGCGGACATCCACACGAACGCTCCAAGCACAGGCTCGAGTTGAGGAGGAGCTTGACACGCTTCGCCGTCTCAACTCGTTTGGAAACTACTATTTGGGATGGTCCGGCTATGGGATCGCCGTGCTAGAGCAGCGCCATGTCGAACGAGATACATACGCGGCGTTTGGCCAGCTTCTGGGTGCTGAGGGCTCGATTCCATTGAGCAAGGACCTGCACCTTGCAGCGATGGAGTACGAGCATGTCGCTCGCTCAGTTATTGGCATTGCAATGTGCGAAGCGCAGTCGGAAAACTACGGGCTCGCACGGATCTGGCTCGAGGGGATGTTGGACCAGGAGTCTCTCCCCGCGAGTGTTCCGAGTGAAGCCCGGCGCAGGTTGCTCAGGGTCCTCACGCTGGGAGCAGAATGGCATGCGGCTCTCACACTGGCATTAGAGATCCGTTCAAATACAGGGGATGGTCGCCTGACGATCGCGGATGCTCGTTTTGTCGCTATCGAGACCCTGGAGGCACGCAGCGCGAGGAAGAATGAGGACGCAGAGAAGCTCGTGACCCTGTGTGTGGAACAGCTCGTCGATCAGCGAGAGATCGGTCATGTTGTCGATCTGTATCAGCGATATCAGCACCTCCCCATGATCGGCTCAGGATTCATCCCGATGTATGCGCGTGCGCTCGCAGAACTCGAGCGGACGGAGTCCGAAGAGTCAGACCCCTCGTACTCAGTTGTGATCGATCTGTTGAGCCGGGCCGTTCATGCGGCAGATGCAAACAACTATCCAGAAGATCGAGACGATTGCCGTCTCAAGCTCGCGTATGCATTGGTCCGGGATGACAAACCACGCGAGGCGATGGAGCAGTGCAAGCATGTGCTGGATGCATCGCTTGTTCCGGAATTGCTTGAGGAAGCTCGATGGATACGCATCGCGGCAATCGATCGGGCGAACGCACTCAAAGGAAAACGGGCTTCGAGTGAGCTTGAGGATGCGATCCGTTCGTACATTGAGAGATACGCCGGCACCCAGCGTGCCAGAACGCTTGTTCTGCGATACGCGACCCAGGGGATGCTCGATCCGCAGGTCGCGATCGATACGCTCAGCGCCGTACCGGAATCAGATCCAAACGCTCAGGCGGCCCGCAGACTCCATGCCCAACTCAAATATGAGATGCTCCGAGCATCGGGTTTCCGTGACATTACGCTTCTGAGAGATACAAGGAATCTGCTTGTTGAAGTTGTCGAATCAGAATCCGAAAGCGAGCCCGTCAACACGCGGGTGTCCACGCTTCAGATCGCCATCGATCTCGCATTGAGAGATACCCCCGCCGATGCTCAGCGTGCCCGTGAGTTGATCCGGCGCGCAAGAGACCTGCTCGATGAAGGGGCACTCAAGGCTCAGCTCGAGCCGGAGTTTGCAACCCAACTGATCAGGGCGGCGCTTGCCGAGGGTGAGATTGATCTTGCTCTCGTTCATCTAAACGAGCTCAGAGCGATTCACCCGGATCGAGCGGATGACGCGGAGGTGCTGTTACTGAATCATGTGATCAACGCCTGGGAGTCAGGTCCAGATTCAGAAAAGGCGAGCTTGCTCGTTCGTCTCGGAGTTACCGCAATTGCTCGCGGGACTCCACCCAAACCCCAGCGATTCGGGGTCCAACAGTCAGCCCTGATGGAGGTGGTGACACAGGGCGCCGGCTTGCTGTATGACCAGGAGCAGGATGAGGACATGCTCGCGCTCGCATTGAGGCTCTCCAAGCATGTTCTTGAGTTCGGGCAACCGAGCGAGCCGGGCCTCAGACTCACCGCTGCACTGGCGAGGAAAAACGCAGACACAGAAACAGCCTTGGAGGCATGGCTCCGATTGCTCGCGGCGTATCCCCAAGGCGATATTCGTTGGTACGAGGCGCGTTACGAATCGCTCGCGCTCATGCAAGCGATTGATCCTGCGAGGGCTCTCGACACATACCGGCAGTATCGCATCCTCAATCCCAAGCCCGCTCCGGATCCCTGGGCTGAGAAAATCTCATCGCTGTTCCATGATACGATACCTGCCCAAGACAGTTGGCCTACACCATGAGCGGGCACCGGAAGAATCAAACCCCGATTGTCCGGTTCCTCGGCGATGATGCCGGGCAGGGGGGGCCGTTCGCGCTTCTTGGTCTGCGGCACGAGATTGGGTCAGATTCCGAGATTCACCGTGCCAGGCTACGACGATTGCGTCAGGTGGATTGTCACCCGCAACGCACCACTCCGGACGCGGAAGAAGTCCGTTTGGCAATCCACAGCGCCGCGACCCAGCTGCTGGATCAGGAACTCCGTGCTGAACTCGCGATCCGCTGGCCTGAGGGTACGCCCGTCGATCTTCCCAAGGCATGGAGCGCAACGCGTGCGATGCATCGGGTGACCCCCGCGCTCCTCCGGCGAGCACGCCTCATCGTCGGCTCAAGCGGGGGATGGAACGCGAGGGCCCGCAGGCGCCTCGCCCATCTCGCACGCGTGAATCGTCTGAGCGCGATCGAGGTCGTCCGGAATCTGGGTTCGAATACTCGATCCGGAGCATCGCATTCCAAGGAACACCCTCGAACACTGCCATCCCTCCCCGAGCCACCGGATGGTCGGAGTTGGTACCTCATATATGCGATTCTGGGAGCAGTAGCTTGCTTGACCGCGGTCACACTCTTTGTGGCCCCCGGCCCGCCGACCACTCACTCCGGTGAATCCGACACGATTCAGCTGGACGATTACAGCGATTCGACTGATACCCCTGACATCGAGGGCCGTGTGATACGGGATCGCTTGACCCATTACACCGCGATTGCCCATGAGCTGGATCGGCTTGTTGCCCGTGCAACAGTTGAGCCCACCGCCGCGATTGCTCGATTCCGCGAGATCTACCCGCAGTTCACGAGTGATTGGATCGCGTTCCCGCGTGCCGCGTTGCAACGGGCAGGGGTGAACACTGCAGAGTTTGTGGTGCGTCTTGATGAGCAGGGGATCCCCCCGGAAGAGATCACCCCATTGCTTGCGGTTGCGGGTACCGATCCGGATCGGGTCATGCTCGCCGTCGCAGCGATCGACTTCACACTCAGTTCACCCGGACTAAGACAAGAAACGCTCGATCAGCTCCGAGCGATCCGAGGCCAGATCTCGAATGCCCCGTCAACTACAAACAATGATCTGATCAACTCAGTTCAGCTCGTTGCATCGCATCTCGCCAATACAAGCGAAACAGACGCCCTCGCTTGGTGGGAGGACTGGCATGCGGGAGCCGAACACGCCGCGGAAAAAGGTTCGCCTGAGCATACATCAATCATGCTTGATGCGTTGTCGAACCGTTTGCGTGATCCTAACTCGGCAAATGAAGACTGGCGCAGCGTCGCATCGCTGCTGGTTCGTTCACTCGACTGGCGGGTTGGAAGCGCAGAACGCTATTGGCTGATCGAGCAGTTCAGTGATAGCGATGTACAAACTCCTCGGCTCGCGATGCTGACAGATGCACTGGTGACTGAGAGCGCCGCGGAGGGTGTGGATCAGCTCATGATTCTGCGCCAAGACGCGAACCTACCGAAGCGTGAGCAAATACAGACGAGATTCCAGGAAGCATGGTTCCCGAACCGTTCGGTCAGTCAATCAGGGGAACCCCCGAGTGGCTCGACCACACCGATCATGAACCAGCTCCGTGTTGAGATCAATGCGACACCCGATCTTCTGAGCGATGATCAGGCGATCGAGTCGACTTTGCGTCTCTCGCGGCTCGTGACCGCTGCATGTCTACAGCTGGATGGCTCGCCGGAGCTGAGTGAGGAAGTAATCGCCGAATACGATGCGCCCCTGCAGGTTGGGGAGCGCGTCCAGTCTTCGCTCGCAATGACAGATGCGGACACAGCCTGGGCCGAGAAGGTAGTCAACACGACCGAGCCTGAGCAGCTACGACCATATCTCGACGAGCTGATCGGCGCGAACACGGTTGGAATCAGCAGCGCCTATGCGCTCGTTCATCTCGCGAACCGTGCAAATGCAGAGGTACGGCAACTCGCGCTCCAGCAGATAACGCGATTCGGCGATCAGATGACGATTCTGATTGCGATCGATCACGCGTTGCCCTCACGGTCCTCTCGCCCGAGTTCCAAGATTGATGCCGTGGTCGATGCCGCATTGCAGACCGAACTCCCAAGCCGAAACTCAAGCGATTGGATCCCGACCGTGAGGCGAGAGCTTCTCGCGAGAATGGGGCGCTCGCTCGCCGATGATCGTGCACTGCGCGTCTCGCGATTGCAGGAAGAGCTCGTCGAACTCCATATGCTCAGGCTCGACATGCTGGGGATGAAGCTATCCCGAGCTTCTTCGCCAAACGATCTTCTTGCGGAACTCATCGAGCACGAAAGAGTCGAGTTCGAGTTGTCACTCATTTCCGCACACAATAGCTCAGCGTTGGAAGTAGCCCGAACCCAAGCAACGATCGATCGCGTACGCGCCCAATCGAGTCTGCATCGGTATGCGGCCGAACAACGGTATTGGCTGAATATCAAACGCGTCCGGCTCGTTTCGCGATTCCCCGACACAGAACGGATGCTCGGCATGATCACCGAAGAGTTTCACGATCGTGATTCAAAGGCGAAGAGTGTGCTCCATCAGATAGCCCAGACGCAGCGGGCGATAGCTCAACTCACTCTCATCGAACTTGAACGAGAGCAGACACCATGAGACCATTTCAGCTTCTATGTGTATTTGTCAGCGCTGTGATTATGCTCGGGGCGTCACTTCAGCCTGACATAAATCGTACCATCCGCCCGGATGAACCCCGCCGATATCTGGACCTCGGTGAGCAGCTCGTCGCCCTTGCAGAAACGAGTGAGGATCTCGATATGGCGCGGCATGTGTTAGCGATGGGGGTTTCGATCAATGTAAACAACGCGGATGCGAAAACCGCGAGCAGCTGCTGTATCGCACTCGCATCCGCGTACCCGAATGATCCACAGATGCAGCAGATGCTTTGGGATCTCGCGTTACATCTGGACTCTACCCGTTTCTCTCAGTGGGTTCAGCATCGTCCGGGTCCGGCGGAGGCAGAAGCGAAGCATGATGCCGCAGAATGTCTGCGCCGTGCTCGTCATGAGGATGACGATGTCGAAAATGATCTCTATCGGCAACCTCAGATACAAGCGGCAATCTTCCACGCGGGGACAACGCTGGGGTTCACTCGAAACCAAATAGAGAACGCACTCAATCCGTTGCTTTCTGATTCAATCAGAGACCCATGCAATGGGAACTATTTCGATACTCAGGTGGAGAACGGTGAGTCCGTCCGCCGCGTGTGTGTCGCCCACCAGTTCCCGATGGGAACGACGCGTGACAATCAGACGCTCCTGATGCTGCTCGGGATCGAGGCCGAGTGCCTGAAGGCATCGGAGGGAATCGAAGATTGGGGCAGTGCGTACACGCTGGGAAACACGGCACCTACGCGCACGCCCGATATCGAGTGGCTTATCGAGGCTACCGGAATCGACACTTCCCGTCCATTTCTCCGGAATGGCCAGTGGGAGTCTGCGCCTTGATCCCTGACGATCTGTTGGCAGCCGTCTACGATCCCAGTCGATCGAGAGCAACCTCTGTGAAGATCGATACAGGAGCCCCGAAATGAACACAGATACCAGCGTGACCGAGAGCACCTTCAAGCCGGAAATCACCTTTGACGATTTCGCCAAGATCGATCTGCGTATTGCAAAGATTACTCAGGCCGAGCCGCATCCCAATGCGGATCGCCTGCTGAAGCTGCAACTCGATGATGGTTCGGGCACACCGCGTCAGATCTGTGCCGGAGTCAAGTCGCACTATAACGCAGAAGATCTGATCGGAAAATCGATCGTTATCGTTGCGAATCTCGCACCCCGCTCACTGCGTGGTGAAGAGTCTCGAGGCATGCTCCTTGCCGCAAGCGATGCGGCAAAGGGAAGTGACGAGCGAAGCGTCGTCCTACTCACACCAATGGACGAGATCGGCCCTGGCTCAGTCGTCTCCTGAGTCCTGCCCCTTTGACTGCTTCCGTTGTTTCTGCTGCCTTGAAAGCCGCTCTGCATTCTTCTGCGCAGCTGTGACAATTCGAGCGACCTCGTGCTCCCGCCGATCCTCCAGCGCGTCGATGGACACACGAAGTTGGTTGAGGTGCGATTCGAGACGCGCAATCTCCAGCTGTTTCGCGCGGAGTTCCGCATTGAACCGGGCCTCTGCATGAACTCGCATGATCCCCAGCGCCTGCTCAATCTGATCGTTTCCGGCATCGGGGTCATTCAGGACAGTTCGGTAGACGCGGGCGGCTTCGACAAAGTCAAACTCAGCACGCATCTGTGTTGTTTTGATCGTTGCGAGTTCGGGATAGGAACGCTTGAGCGCGAGGATCTCACGGATCTGTGGTGCCATCTTTCCGAGAAGACGCTCCGCGCTGTGCGGATCCCGCTCAAGAATTGGTTTGATGTTGTTCCATAGATCAGGAAACTCGGACTGTATAAACCCATGGATCGCCGCTCGGTCTTCCTCGATTGCTGCCTGCCGGTTGGGGCTTCCCATTGCTTCACGACGCGGGGAGTTCCGCATGTCCTCACGACGCTCACTGCGGTCATCGCTTGAATCACTCGTCGGTCGGAGCTCGTTGAGAACTTCCTGAGCAGGGGCGCCAGAATCAAGTTTATCGATTGCGGCTTGCCCCCTTTGGGCCATGTCCTGTCCACGCTCAACCATGCGTTCCAGTCGGATCCGCAACGCCTCAGGATCAAGCGTGACCTCGAGGCCGAGCCGACCGCGTGGCGGCTGGCTTTCCGGTGCCGTGTCACTCGTTTCGCCTGGAGGCTGCTCGCCCGGTGGCGGTGCGTCTGGGTGATGCTGGGGCTGGGTCATCCCAAGCATGCAGACTGCGAGAGCGAGCGAGAAACACGCTGAGATGCGATGACGATTCATCAAAGGGCCCCCTCATAGCTCTCATTCAAGCCAAACTCGTTCGCGATGGAATCAGCGGTGATATCCGCTTCGATTGTTTGTGCCCAGAGTTCCCAATCCGCGACCGCATCGTCGATGTGTGTGTCGCTAATCCCGTCTTCAAGTGCGAGGAATGCGTCAAGGTCTTCCTCGAACGAAGCGAGCGTCCACGATGCTTCATTCGTCGTAGGAATGGGGGTGTCCAAGGTGCCCGAACTCTTCCACGGTTGAGACACCACGATCCCGAGCGTTACGAATGCCGCGATCGAGGCCGCCGCGGCCATGCGGAAGTTCAATCGCCGACCATTCGACCGTGCAGGCACGATATCGCGTTGGTTCTCGATAGAGATCGGATCGGGTACGAAGACCTGCGAGACCGCATCGAGGATACGGGCGGGTGCATCGGGGTGCATCGCATCGCGATCCGCCTTGCCCATCGCCTCGAGCAGAGACTCAACCCGTTGGGTGTCTGGGTCCGCATTGAGGTGCAGTTCATCGTGATAGTTGTGTTCGTCGTTCATAGTACCTCCCCCGATCCGTCCTGGGGTGGGTGTTGTGGTTCCAGGATTTCGCGGAGCTTCTTGAGCGCCCGATGATGCCGGGCAAGAAGTGTTCCAATTGGGTCGCCGGAGATTTCCGCGATCTGTTTGAAGCTGAGCTGACCATGATGGCGCAACTCAATAATTTCTCGATCCCGTTCCGAGAGCTGCTCCATCGCAGATCTCAGCTTCGTCATTTCGGCCATCCCCGCATCACGCTGGGCGTGATCCAACTCGGGTTTGGCGCTCAGTCCCCCCATGTGCTCAGGTGCCGTGGGGGTTGCGTGCCTCGCACGCTTGCGGCAATAGTCCCGAACCCGGTTCATCGTGATCCGGAAGAGCCAGGGCTCGAACTTGCCCTGCTCACTGTACCCGCCGCTGTCGCCCTGCCCGTTGAGTTTGGTCGCGATCGTGACGAATACTGATTGGGTGATCTCTTCCGCGAGATCATCGTTATGAAGCCGACTCCGCGCCATCGCGAAGACCCGCCGGGAATACAGAGCCAAAAGCTCGCGCCAAGCTTCCTCTTCCCCGTTTGCAGCACGGGCGATGACGGACGCCAACTCGGCGGGGTCTCGCTCAGGTGGAGAAGATTGAATACTCAACGCGGGGGCCATCCTGCTCGCAGAACGCCGGACGATGCATCTGATTGCTGCATACACCGGTTTTCTTTATCTATACTCACCTATCGGTCGATTCCAGGCAACTCGGCAAGTTTGGGCTGCGTCCGGTATCCTAAGTTCACCACAGGACTTCCTGTCTTACCGAACCTCATACGCGATTGAGCGTACCCACGGGGCATGAGAGAGGCAACCAGTTGAGCGATTGGCAAGAACAAAGCGATGAGCAGGTCTTCGAGGCCTTCCGTGCCGAGGAAACCGGAGCTTATCGGGAGTTGATCGAGCGGTATCACGATGATCTCCTCCGCTTTCTGACGCGCATGGTGGGGGATCGGGCGGCCGCAGAAGACATTTTTCAGGACACCTTTCTCCAAGTTCACATCTCGGCCGCCAGTTTCGACAGTTCTCGTCGATTTCGTCCCTGGCTTTTTACAATTGCCGCGAACAAAGCACGGGACTACCTCCGTAAGAAGAACAGACGCAAGACGGTCGAACTCTCGGCCCCGATCAAGAAATCCGAACCCGGCAGCTCGTTTGTGGATCTCCTCCAAGTGGATGTCCCCGCCCCCGATGCCGCGATGGATCTCTCCGAACGGGACGAGATGGTGCAGGAAGCACTCGATCAACTCGGCCCGGCCTTGCGGGAGGTATTGCTCTTGGCCTATTTCCAGCGACTCAGTTATGCCCAGATTGCCGAAGACCTCGGCATTCCGCTCGGCACAGTGAAATCGCGGATGCATTCCGCCGTCGCCGCATTCGCGCGTGCATGGAAGACTGTGTCCAAGGGCGAGCAATCGTTGTGATCTTCGTGGTGAGGTTTTCCGGATGAGTACAGACGATCAGCAGCCAGGCAATCCATCCCTGAATGAATCGGACATCAATGCGATCGATCGATTATTCGAGAATGGGCTGGGATCTCAGGATCCACAGAATCAACAAGAGCATCATGTGCATCAGTTGCTTCGTTTGCTCGATACACCTGTGACGGATGAGTCCCACAAGGACGCTCGTGCGGACATGATCGAAATCCTTGCGCGCCGGATCGAGCGAGAATCACTCCAAGAGGCGCAACTCTCTGCAGATGATGCGGATGCGTGCGATGAATACATCGATGCTGGGTACAGAGTCGATGCGGTATCGGAGAATGCACGATCCCGCGCCGAGAAACTCGACGCAATCGGTGTGATGATCACGGATACCCACCGGGTCTCTGACACGCGTGAACGGCTCGTTTCGGCGACCCTCGCGGGGATCCAGTCGCACATCGATGCGGAAGAGTCGTCGATGAAGCTTCAGCCCCGTTCCGGCTTTCAACTCCCGGGTCGTTGGGCGGATCTCGCCTCGATCGCCGCGATGCTGTTGCTTGCTGCTTCCGTGATCATGCCGATCATGTCCGGGATGCGTTCCGTCAACCAGAAAGAACTCTGTTTCAACAATATGAATCAGACAGCGAGCGCGTTCGGTCTCTACACCGGCGCGAACCGCGATATGCTCCCGATGGCAACAGCGGGATTTGGCCCCACCTGGATGGATGTCGGGACGACGCCAGAACGATCCAACTCCTCGAATCTATACACGCTCGTCCGCAATCAGTTCGCGGGGCTCGATGATCTCGCATGCCCAACCAATCCCAACGCCGCACGAGGTGATGCGGACCCAGACGCATGGGATTGGAACTCGCTCGAAGAGATCTCGTACTCATACCGAATCATGCCTCAGGGCGGTATGCGTGCAACCGCGGTCGAAACACCTGTCCGTGTCGTACTTCTCGCTGATCGGTCGCCGGTGGTTCTCCGGATCAAGGCGAATAAGCCTGTCCGCCCCGAGGAGAACTCGCCGAACCATGATCACACTGGACAGCACATGCTCATGCTTGACGGAAGCGCCAACTGGAGCGACACCCCCGTACTTGACTCTCGAGACAACATCTGGCTGCCTCGGGCGATCGAATCCGTGATTCACGAAGTCCGTGAGAAGCACGGGATCATCACCGGTAATGAGCAACCTGACGGCCCAACTGATGCGTTTGTAGGGCCCTGATTTTCTCAGAATCGTCGAAATTTGATCTTTGGGCCCCGTTTGGGGCTTTTCTTGACTCGCCACACGATCGAGGGCGGCCTACACTTCCCTCCTGCCCCGACGGACTCGGGGTGTGTATCGATACGATTTGACCAAGCGACGGCATGCCGTCGATCAGCGCCCGGAGTGATTCCGATGCCGAAGAATAAAAGCCACAAGGGTTTGTCCAAGCGGATCCGCATCTCGAAGACCGGGAAGGTCCGTCACCGCACCGCGTACCACAAGCATCTTTCTTCACGAAAGAGTGCCAAGCGTCTGCGTCAGCTCCGCAAGGACCGCCATGTGACCACGCCCGAAGCAAAGCGCTTCGAGAAGCTCCTGTTCCGTCGCCTGCGTGGACGCAACCAGCCTCGCGCATCGCTGCGTCGCAACCCTTCTCCTGAAGAGAAGCGTGCAATGCGCGAAGCCGCGAAGAACAACGATTAAATCAATAACTTCGAGCATCGGAAGTCGATGCTCGGGTCACCCATCCCCGTCTGCCGGGCTGGAAGAACGGTTGAATCCGTCTCCGTCAGACAAACTTGGAGAAATGAACTATGCCACGCGTTCGTAAAGGTGCTGCTCGTACACAGGCACGCAAAAGACTGCTGCGTCAGGCACGCGGCTACTTCGGTTCCAAGAGCCGTCACAAGTACCAGGCCAAGATCGCCGTCCGCCGCGCGGGCTGCTACGCACTCCGCGACCGTCGCGCACTCAAGCGTGACATGCGGAAGCTCTGGATCACCCGTATCACCGCGGCATGCCGCATGCGTGGTACACGCTACTCGCTCTTCATGAACGGGCTGAAGCTCGCTGGGGTGAACCTCAACCGCAAGATGCTCTCGCAGATCGCAATCGAGGATCCCAAGCTTTTCGACAAGCTCGTCGAGCAGGCAACCGCGGCGACCTCCGCCGTGCCCGCCAAGAGCTGATCCAACGATCAAACTCGACACACTGAAAGGACCCACACATGGGCTGGTGGATTTCGGACCTCATGCAAGATCCGACAATCAACGGCAAGGTGTGGGTTGTTTCATGGATAGTCTGGGTCATCACCTCGATCTGTCTCCACGAGCTCTCGCACGGGTGGGCGGCCATCAAACTCGGCGATGATACGCCGATCATCACAGGACACATGACCTGGAATCCCATGGTCCACATGGGTATGCCCTCGATCATCCTGTTCGTTCTGCTCGGGATCGCGTGGGGGATGATGCCGATCAACCCTTCGAAGCTGCGCGGACGCTACGCGGAATCGATCGTGGCGATTGCCGGGCCGCTGATGAATGTACTCATCGCGTTCGTTGCGTTGATCGGGCTCATCATCTGGGTACCGCTCTGTCAAGGACAGATCAGTTCCGGCATCACGATCGCTGATCCGCTCGCGACGAATATGCAGAGTTTTCTCGCGGTGGGCGCGATGCTCAACATCCTGCTGTTTGTGTTCAACATGCTCCCACTCCCACCGCTCGATGGGTCACGAATCCTGATGAACCTGAGCCCGGGTTATACCCGGTTTGTGATCAGTGACACAGGAAGATGGATCATGCTCGGCGGGTTTGTGCTGCTCTTTTTCATCTTCGGCGCGTTCATATTCATCTTCTCCCGGTTCGTCGTGATGGGGCTCGCGGAGTTCGCATGGGCGATCTTCTTTTCCGGGACGGACACCCCCGGCGTGGATCTGTTCCCCTTCTGATTGATGATCGATCTATGAAAAAACCGCCCCGAGATGCTCGGGGCGGTTGTCGTTTGAGAACGAGCTTGGATCAACGGGGCTCGGTGCCCTCGGCTTCTGCTTCCGCTTCGATGATGTCCTCTTCATCCTCGCCTTGGATGTATGTGCGGCCTTTGTAGAACTGGCTGTAGATGACATACACAACCGTTGTCGCGATCATTAGCCCCGAAAAGAACCAGTAGTAGTTTGGCCCATCGAGTGGGGTGTTCCCTGCTTCGTCCTTTGTCGCTTCCATGACGATGTTTACGCCTGCGACATACAAGTTGCCAAGCGAAATGCCGAGCATGTAGATCCCCATGATGAAGCTTTTCATCTTCTTCGGGCTCTGGGTATATGCGAACTCAAGACAGACGATCGAGACCATGATCTCACCCGCGGTCATGATGATGTACGCAAGGAACTGCCACCCGATGTTGGGCATCTCCGTCATGTATGGGGCGATGTCTTCCTGAGTCCAGCCTTGCTCTTTCACGATCTGGAGCATGTCGCCCAACTTTGTGGGCATGCTTGTGTCCATGGGCACACTTTCACCAAGTGCGTTCCACATCTGGGTGATGACGGCCTGTGCATTTCCCACAATCCACGATTCAATGATGGCCGAGAGCGCGAACGCGCCCGCGGTAATCACAAACCCGATCCCAATTTTGCGGAGTGGTGTGAGTTTCCAAACCCTGTCGCCCATCGGATAGATCACATATGTAAAAATCGGAATGCCGATCAAGATGAGCACCGGATTCACTGCTTGGACCTGAGATGGGAGCCAGTCTCGTCCGAGGAAGTTCCGATTCATCTGCTCAGTTTGGAGTACCCATGAGGATCCCGTCTGGTCAAAGATGGCCCAGAACACGGGCACAAAGATCAAGAAAAGCGGGATGAGATTCAGGACTGCTCTGAGACCGTCTTTGCTGAAAGTCTCGTGGAAGAACGCCATCCCTCCTGGAGGGACATGGACAAACCTGTGTCGCCCTAGCCAGAACAGGAATGTAGCGATGGCCATGAGCACACCAGGGACACCGAATGCGAGCCACGGCCCACCGAACATGATCGCTTCGCCTGTGGCGGCGTCCTCGCCGATCTTGATGCCCTCAAGGAAAATTGGTGTAAGGATCATCGAGGTTGCTGCGCCGATGTTGATCGAGAAATAGAACCAGTTAAACACCTTTGTCAGCATGTGCTTGTTGCCGGTGCCAAACTGGTCTCCAACATGCGCCGAAACACATGGCTTAATCGCTCCAGATCCCATCGCAATGAGTACCAAGCCTGCGAACAGGAATGGCTTCATGCTGATGCCCATTGTGTGTGGGGCAATGTCCATGAGTGCCAGGGACCCATGGCCAACACAATAAAGCAAGGATAACCAGAGAATCGTTCTGTATTTCCCGAGGAAGATATCCGCGAGCAAGGCGCCGATCATCGGGAAGAAGTAGGCGCTCATGGTAAAGAGGTGATACACACTCATCGCCTCTTCCCGGTTCATTGTTGCGAGTTTGCCATCCGCTCCAAGGAGGTAGGTGGTCATGAAGATGACCAGGATCCCCTTCATCCCGTAGAAACTGAATCGTTCCGCGAGCTCGTTCCCAATGATGAAGGGAATGCCGCTCGGGAACCGGGTCTCTTTCGGGTCCGGTGCGGTCAGATGCTGTCGTTCGCCCATGTGATTCCTTTGTCAATATGCCCGATCGTGCCGACTTCTGGCATACGATCGTGGATACACAACCTATGCGATCCACAGGCTTTGCACAAGCGGCACACCCCCATAAACAGTACCGATCGCTGTTCGCGACCCCTTATTGGCGACCTCACGCGCATGAATGAGCAGACCCATACAAACCTGACGAGCATCATCGCCCTTCGTGACAAGGCTCGTCCCACGAGATTGCTCGGGATGGTCCATGTTGGGGCGCTCCCCGGGACCCCGTTCGCGAAGGAACCGATCTGCGAACTCGAGAGCCAAGCCGTCATAGAAGCGAAACAGATCGAGGAGGCAGGGTTTGATGCGATCATCGTTGAGAACATGCACGACGCCCCATACATTCACGGCGATCGGCTTGGGCCTGAGATCGTCGCCGCGATGACACGCATTACGGGGGCGGTCCGCGAAGCGGTCAGGATCCCTGTCGGTGTTCAAATCCTCTCGGGTGGTAACCGCCATGCGATCGCGGTAGCACACACGAACCAACTCGCGTTTATCCGCTGTGAGAACTTCGTCTTTGCCCATATCGCCGATGAGGGATTGCTCGCCGAAGCGGAAGCGGGGGGGCTGCTGCGATACCGCAAGTCGATCGGCGCGGAACAGGTCAAGATCTTTTGTGATATTAAGAAGAAGCACGCGTCTCACGCGATTACCAGCGATATCGATCTCGCTGAGACAGCGCACGCCGGTGAGTTTTTCGGCGCAGACGGCTTTGTTGTTACCGGGATTTCGACCGGTAAGGCTGCGGCCCTCGAAGATGTCAAAGCCGTTCGAGAGGCGACCAGCCTGCCCGTCATCGTCGGTTCGGGGGTCACGCCGGGTTACGCCGAGGCGCTAGCAGAGTACGCGGATGCGTTAATCGTCGGCTCATCCATCAAGCATGACGGTTACTGGAAGAACCCTGTCGATGTTGCAAGAGCAAAGGCGATCGTTGACGCGATCCGACCGTAAGGTGATCCTCGGTGCCAGATCCCTCCGTTCCAACCGAACCGTCCTTTGACGACCTGCTCAAGCGCTGTCCGCCCGCACACAAGGGACGCTTCATTGGACGGCTGAAAGGGCTGGAGCGCAAAGCCGACAACGATCATCGGGCGAAGATCGAGCGATCCATCCGTGAAGACATGATCCGCGCGATCGAGGGATACGAGCGGCGTATATCGAATGTGCCCAGCGTGTCCTACCCCGAAGATCTTCCGGTCTCTCAAAGACGCGATGAGATCATCGAAGCCATCCGCAAGAATCAGGTCGTGATCGTGTGCGGCGAGACGGGTTCGGGGAAGACCACACAGCTGCCCAAGATGTGCCTCGAGCTCGGGCTCGGGATCGGTGCCATGGTCGGGCACACCCAGCCGCGTCGTATCGCGGCGCGTTCCGTAGCGTCTCGCATCGCGGAGGAACTCGGCGTCAAGCATGGCGAACAGGTCGGGTCCAAGATCCGATTCTCCGACTCGACCAACGAGAATACCTATATCAAGGTGATGACCGATGGCATCCTGCTCGCCGAGACCCGCTCAGACCCCAAGCTGCGCCAGTACGACGCAATCATCATCGACGAAGCACACGAGCGCTCGCTCAATATTGATTTCCTGCTTGGCTACCTGCACCGATTGCTGCATACCCGCCCGGACCTGAAAATCATCATCACCTCTGCGACGATCGATGCCCAACGGTTCGCGGAGCACTTCGGCACGCGCGGGCAGCCCGCACCCGTGATTGAAGTCTCTGGGCGTACATATCCTGTTGAGATGCGATACGATCCCGATCATATCGCATCAGGGATGAGCATCGATGAATCCGCGTCATACGCAGCTGCTCAGTTGCTCAACGAGCGCCATGACGATGTTCTCATCTTCATGCCCGGAGAGCGTGAGATCCGACAAACGGCACATGAACTCCGTAAACGCGATCACCTCCCAGAAGGCACAGAGATCATCCCGCTCTATGCACGCCTGTCCGCGCAGGAGCAGCAGCGGGTCTTCAAGCCCTCCGGGCGCCCGCGCGTGGTGATCGCGACGAATGTCGCCGAGACATCGCTAACGGTGCCCAACATCCGATCGGTCGTTGACCCGGGGACCGCTCGGATGAAGCGGTACAACCCACGGACCAAGATCCATGGGTTGATGATCGAACCGATCTCACAGGCCAGCGCGAACCAACGCTCGGGGCGATGCGGGCGAGTTGCGCCGGGTGTGTGCGTGCGTCTGTACGACGAAACGGACTTTGAATCCCGCGACGCGTTTACCCAGCCTGAACTGCTCCGTTCGAACCTTGCGTCCGTCATCCTTCAAATGGCGGATCTGAAGCTCGGTGAGCCCGAAGCCTTCCCGTTCCTCGATCCACCAGAGCATCGGCAATGGCGCGACGGTTTCGAGACCCTTCGTGAACTCGGTGCGATCGAGGAGGATGGGAAGCTCACCAAGCTCGGCAAGACGATGGCCCGTCTGCCCGTGGATCCCCGGATCGGGCGGATGATTATTGCAGCGCACGATGAGGCGTGTGTTCACGATGTGCTGATCATCGCGTCAGCACTCTCGGTGCAGGATCCGCGTGTCAGGCCGCACGAGAAACGCGACGCCGCAGATCAGGCGCACGAGCAGTTCCATGTCGAGGGTTCGGATTTTCTTTCATACCTCAAGATCTGGGACTGGTACCACGACCAGCAGGTCAAACTCACCCGGCGAAAGCTCTCGAAGGCGTGCGAGAAGGCCTATCTCTCTGTTCGACGCATCGACGAGTGGCGTGAGGTTTTTCGCCAGTTGCGATCGCTGTGTCAGGAACTCGGGTACGAACTCAAGAAGGGGCACAACGACGAGGACGCGGTGCATCGAGCGCTGCTGACTGGGTTGCTCGCGAATATCGGGAACAAGGGCGAGAAGCACGAGTTCAAGGGCGCCCGCAACTCGTCGTTTATGATCTCGCCGGGGTCGGCGTTGTTCAGTGCCAAACCCAAGTGGGTCATGTGCGCTGAGATCGTGCGGACGAGCAAGGTCTATGCTCGGACCGTCGCGGGTGTGGACCCGAAATGGATTGAGGACGCCGCGGCACATCTGATCAAGAAGACACACTCGGACCCGCGATGGGACGAGAAGACCGGGCGGGTTGTTGCGGACGAGAAGGTGACGCTCTTCGGGTTGGACATTGTTCCTCGCCGGACAGTGCACTATGGACCGATCGACCCCGCGCTCTCACGCGAGCTGTTCATCCACCATGCCCTGATCGACGATCAGCTCCGATCTGCGTCCAAAGCACTCAAGCACAATCGCAGACTCATCCGCGAGATCGGTACATTACAGGCGAAAGCACGACGCAACGACCTGATTGCAGACACGCAGACGCTGTACAACTTTTATGACGCGCGCCTGCCAAAGGACATCTACGCTAGCAAATCGTTTGAGCGTTGGATCCGCAAGAGCGAGTCAGGCGATCCCAACACGCTGCGGATGACGCGGGAGGATGTACTTGAGTTCATGCCCGAGGAAGTCACGCCTGAGGCATACCCGGATCAGGTGTCCTTCGCGGGTGCGACATCGAAGCTCAAATACGCGTTCGAACCCGGGCGTGACGACGATGGCGCGACGATCCGCGTGTCCGTCGCAGCCCTCCATCAGCTCACGCGACAGCGGGTGGATTGGTCTGTTCCGGGTCTCATCCAGCCGAGGATCGAGGCGCTGGTGCGATCGTTGCCCAAGCAACTCCGCCGACAGTTCGACGCGAATCAGATCGCGGGCGAGCTCGCACCGGTTGTCAAAGAAGATAAGGGCTCGATCGAGGCCCAGCTCGCGGAAGTGCTGACGGCACGGACTGGTATCGCGGTCCGGCCTGAAGACTTTCGGCACGATCAGCTCGAGTCGTATCTCTTCCCTCGGATCGAGGTCATCGATGAGCACGGGCAGGCGTTGGACGCATCCCGCGATCTTGGGGCACTCCAAGCCAAGTTCGCGAAGGAAGCCACCAAGGTTGTACAGGAGGCCGGTGCGGATATCGAACGCACCGGGATGATCGGGTGGGAGTTCGACGAGTTGCCCGAGACGATCGAGTTTACACGCCCCGGATCACCAAAGGTGGTGGGGTTCCCCTCACTGCTCGTCGAGGATGGGAAGGTTTCCCTCAAGGTCCTCCCGACGCGATGGGAATCGGATCTGCACACACGCTCGGGGCTCGGGTTGCTCTATGGGCTGGCGATCCGGCGTGAGTTGCGTCTGCGATTAAAGAACCTCCCGGGGTATACCAAGCTGCACATGCTCGCGGCCGCGTGTTCGATGGCGGATCAACTCGAAACAATCATCTGGACACGCGTTGGGACGATCATCTGCGTGGACAACAACGCGATCCCTCGCAATAAGGACGAGTTCGAGCTCGGTTTGCTCGGCGCTTGGGATCGGGGAGTAGACGAGACGAATCGGGTCATCACGAACTTTACGCAGATCTTCGAATCGCTCATGCGGGTGGGGGGGCGACTCGATGAGCAACACCCGAACGCATGGAATAGGGCGATGAAAGACATGCGTGGACAACTCGACATGCTGATCGCGAACGATGCGCTGATCACCGCGGATACGCGATGGCTGTGGTGTTATGCGAGGTTCCTGCGGGCGATGGAGGTTCGTCTGGACAAGCTCCGATCGATCGGCCCTGAGCGAGACGCGAAATCTGCTGATCGGGCGTATGCCTGGACCCAGTGTCTCCACGAACTCATGGCGCAGGGAGCCCATACCGCAGAGGTTGCCGAGGACTTCTGGACCTTGCGTTGGATGGTGGAGGAGTTTCGCGTCGCGAGCTTTGCGCAGAATCTGCGGACATCGATTCAGGTGAGTGAGAAGCGACTCCGTGAGCAGCTCGATCGTATTATCCACGCATAAAGAAGACGGGCACAGGCTACACAGCGCTGTGCCCGCCGAAGAGGGGGCAGGGGGAATGTCTGGACGATTTAGTCGTCCTGCTGCATGTCTTTGAGTTTCTTGACGACCTGCTTGTAATCAGGTCGCTTTTTGTAGTCTTCTTCGACAAACGCCCACGCGATAGTGCCGTCCGTATCCACGATGTATGTCGCGGGAATGGGGAGTTCCCACACGGTCGCGTCATTGGACTTGGGAAGATCGATCCCGTATTGCTTGTATCGCTTGATGGTCTTGGCATCGAGCTTAAACGAGAGTGCGAGTTTGGTTGCGAGCTCATTGTCGCGATCAGTACCGAAGAGGAACCCGAGTTCTTTTTGGTCAACCAGATCCGCGGTTTCGGAGGGTTTCTCAGGTGAGATCGCGAGCACGGTGGCGCCTGCAGATCTGATATCATCGATCCGTTTTTGGATTGAGCTCAGCTCGCTGACGCAGTACGGACACCACGAACCTCGATAGAAGGTGACCACAACGGGGCCGTCGGCGAGGAGTTTGGCGAGATCATGCTCGCCCTCGCCCGAGGCGTCATCGATGCGGAAGAGAGGGAGCTTGTCACCCGTATTCGGGGGGGTCTGATGCTTCTCAATCTTGCTGACTGGGACAGACTCGGGCGCCGCGTGTGTCAACGGGGCATACGCGAGTACGGGGAGCATGGCAATCGATGCGTATAGTGCGGCTTTGTTCATGCTCTGAACACCCGTTCACGCGTTGATCTATTCCGCCGGCATCCCGGTTTAGGGAGAAAATCTGAGAAACTCAGGGCTTGCGGCCGCCGGACTGTTCTCCCTCACACACCATTGTGGGATTCGCGTCCGGTGAAACCATTGATCCTCTGCGTCCACCCGATTGCTCACCCGCTTCGACAACGCTCGAGCTAAGGGTTACCGTCAACAATCCGATCCCAACGATCGCCCATAATGGAGCTTTTCGTGCGGCATCAAGGATCTCCTGGGCACGCTTGCGTGCGCGGGAACGCATCTGTTGAACGGTGTTCATGTTCATGGTCTCGGCGTTGACTTTCCGGATCATCGCGTCGTCTTCCCTGCGTGTCGCGCCGAGCACCAACGCGACACGGCTGCGGTCTTCCTTTTCCTGAACCGATGCAGCGAGGCGCTGCTTCTCATTCGCGTTGAGCGCCTTGCGGAGTGTCCCGATCGCATTGTCGAGTTCTTCGCGTCGTTCGATCTTGCTGTCCACGGCACTCGCCATCGAGAGGCGTTCGGCGCGGGACATGCCTTGCATGAACCCGTCTCGGTTCTCAAGGCGGCGGAAATGTGATCGACACAGTGCCAGGTATGCCCAGCGGGCAAGCGTGGAAGCGTGCTTGAGCAAACGCTCGATGGCCTGCTCAGGCGAAGGATTGTCGTGGAATGTGGGATATGCGTCCTTCTCAAGCATCGTCCACACACGGGTGTCGATCCACGCGATCATATCGTCGATATCCATCGTCGAATCGGTCTTGACGCGTGATTGATGCCGGCATGCGCGTTCGATCGACGCGCGGACTTCGCGTTCGTACAGATCCCAGAATCGGTCGTGATCAATGCGGTTCATCCTGCACCTCCCTGACGCGATACGCGTGCGTTGAGGGCTGCCCATTGGTCGTAGAGGGCGGCGAGCGATGGGAGTACTTCGCTCAGATTGCGGGTGCGGACATCACAATCAAGGTAGGCGCCCAGCTCGGAACTCGGCGTGAGGAGCTGGGCGTTATCCAGAAGCGTGCGGAAGATGGTGTCTGCTTGTTCCAAGTACCCGGCTTCATACAGCGCGTGAGCACCGGTGATCAAGACGGGAACGGATTCGGGATTCGCGTTGATCGCGTCGAGAAAGAACTCGACAGCTCGGTCGGGTTCGCCTAAACGCAGGCATCGGTCAGCGAGATTCCCGTAGGATATTTCCTGGCGGCGAGGCGTGTCCGCGTATTTGATCGCGACGAGCTCCAAACGGATCGCCTCATCGATCCGCCCCATAGCCGAGAGCGCGAGGGCGCGTTGATTTGCTCGGGACCACGCTGAGTTGGGATGATCTTCGCCGTCTGTTTCGTCATACCGATCAAGGAGCTTCTCAAGATGCTCGGAGAGTTCACGGATCGATCGCATATCCTGGCGATCGCGAGCTTCGTGGAGCGCGTTGCAGGTATCCATGATTGACGCTTCGATCGGGGAGAGTTCGTCCGAACTCGATGCGGTAACGATCGTCGTCGCTATGGGGGTGACCCCGTTCGCGAGTCTGGTTTCGTCGTGTCGTGGCGATTGCTGATTCATCGATCCTCCGATCTGTTCCCATATTCGCATGAGAACCTCTATCAGTTCAACTGTCTTGAGCATGTGTTTCTGACAGGAGATGGCGGAATTTCAGGAGAATTCTCCTCTCAACCGGTTTTCTGGGCTGAAATCGGGGTTGTAGTCAAAAAAAGCAGGTTTAAAAAGTCAGTCTTCACTTACTTATCCGGGTCTTCTGACGAGCCTGGCAAGCGGCTGGGTCGTCAGAAAAGGAGCAAGATATGACACGGAAGAAGACACAAGCGTTGGCCATCGTTTCGATTCTCGCGATTGGTGTGGGAACAGGATTGGCGAATGCCGCTGGACCTTCTCGCGGGCACGATCACGGGCATCGTCACACATCAACTTGCGGGTGTGAGGTTCAGCCGATCGCGGGGTATCTCACGATTAATGGGTCCCAGACAAAGATTCTCGCGGGGCGTGGGATGAACGCCCAGATCGCGCGTGCGTTCCGACAGGAGGGGTATCGTGCGTGGATTGAGGATGGATGTGTCCGGGTCGATTATGGGTATTGCAAGCCAGTGGTGCGTTGGCGGACAGATGATTACGCAGCGCAACTCCGTTGGGCGTGGGGAGATCTGCATGTGTCGTTGAGGAAGGTGATCCGATTGCAGCCCCGCCCCGTGCGGATGAAGCGTGTGTTCCGTCCGTACTACCGTCGCGGGATTTGTGGCTGAGTGGTCATAGACATTTGTTGGAACAGGCAACTACAGTCGGGTACGCATGCGTGCCCGACTTTTCGCGTCGAGAATCGCATGCTGTGATACAGTACGCCTGAACACACAAAACCACTGCCTGAGGTTCTTCCACATGTCCGACACTCCGATCAAGATCGCGCTCCTCTCCGGCTCACTCCGAGGGGAATCCTTGAACACCAAGCTCGTGACAGCTGTCGCGGGTGAAATTGAAAGGCAAGACGGTGTGGAGATTGATCTGATCTCGTTGAACAAGCTTGACCTGCCAATCTATGACCAGGATCTGGAGGAGAAAGAGTTCCCCGCTGGTGCGCTCGAACTCAAGCGACGATTGAAGGAGTCTGACGGGTTCCTCATCGGGTCACCCGAGTACAACGGATCGATCAGTGGTGCGCTGAAGAATGCGATCGATTGGGCTTCGCGTCCGCGACCAGATGAAGAGCCGCTCGAGTGTTTCAAGGGAAAGGGCTGCGGACTCCTCGCCGCATCGCCTGGGGCGATCGGTGGATTGCGTGGTTTGCGGCATGTCCGCCAGATCCTCACGCAGCTTCAGATGGTTGTCATCCCACAGGAGTTTGCGCTCTCGAAGGCGCACGAGGCGTTTGACGATGCGGGACAGATCAAGGATGAGAATGCCCGGGCGATGGCGAACAATGTGGGCGGTTCGCTCGTGAAGATGATTCGGGCGCTCAAGTGTGATGTGTGAGTGATATCGCTATTGGAGGAGATGAGATGGGCAAGGTTGGTGTTATTCTGAGCGGGTGTGGAGTATTTGACGGCAGCGAAGTTCAGGAGGCGTCCGCGACGCTGATCTCGCTGGCACAGCACGGGATTGAGTACCAGTGCATGGCACCCGATCGTGATTTCGAAGTGATCGATCATCGCACGCAGCAACCGACGGGTGAGCAGCGCAATGTGCTCACAGAGTCCGCCCGGATCGCGCGTGGGGAGATCGTGGATCTCAAGGAAGTGAACGGCTCGGAATACGACGCGTTCTTCCTCCCAGGCGGGTTCGGGGCCGCGAAGAACCTGTGCACCTTCGCGATGAAGGGCGCTGATTGCGAGGTCGACCCACAGGTCGAGCGTGTTCTCAACGAGGCGAACGACGCGGGCAAACCCATCGGGTTCATCTGCATCGCGCCGGCGCTTGGCGCGAAGGTGTTCGGGGACAAGGGCGTCAAGGTTACGATCGGGCATGACGCGGGGACAGCGGCTGCAGTCACGCAAACCGGCGCGACGCATGTGGAAGCGGACGCGGAGCAGATCGTGATCGATGAGGATCACAACATCGTTTCAACCCCGGCGTACATGGAAGCGCAGAACCCGGCGCAGGTGTACGCGGGCATCAATGCCTTGGTTGAGAATATCGCGAATCGGTTGAAATGATCAGGCGACGATCGCGCCGTTGCAGATCACGAGTTCGACATGGGACCCGCCGAAGGTGTACCCGAGTTGACGCTCGTCGCTGTGGCGGAGCATGATAAGGTCTGCCTGCGTTCCGACATCAAGGGTCCCGAGATCATTGAATCCGAGCAGGTGCGCGCTGTTGATCGTTGACGCGCAGATTGATTCTGCAGCGGTGATCCCAAGCTTGCGGGTTGCGAGCGCGATGGCCATGGGCATGGACAGGCAGGGAGCTGAACCCGGATTCACATTCGTTGCGATCGCGAGGGCGCCGTTGGCATCGATGAATGCTCGCCCATTGCCGTAGCGATCGTCCACATGGAACCCCGAGCAGGGGAGCATGACGCCCATCGTTTTGGATTGGGCGAGGGTGGTGAGCGAGTCGGGCTCTGTCGCTTCGAGGTGATCAACGCTCAGTGCGCCGAGTTCGATCGCGGCTTCGAGCATGCCCAGTGCGTTGAACTGGTCCGCGTGGATCCGCAGCGGGTGCCCGAGATCCTTGGCAGCGGAGAAGAGTCGCACGGTTTCCTCGACTGACCAGGCACCCTGTTCGGTGTACGCGTCGATTGTGACACTTGGATAACGCTCGTGCACAGCGGGGAGGGTCTCGTTGATCGTTCGATCGACGAAGTCCGCAATATCCGCGTCCTTCGCGTGCCCGATGCACGCGGTGGGGGAGGCTCGACCCGCCCAGTTCTGGTCCGCGAGGACGATCGCGTCGAGCATTTTCAACTCGTCCTTGGTGCTCAGCCCGTACCCGGATTTCACCTCACACGCCGTGGTGCCCTCTGCGAGCATCCAGTTCAGACGATCGAGGAGGGATTCGGTGAGTTGCTCGAGGGTTGCCTTACGGACGGCGCGGACAGTGGACATGATCCCGCCGCCGGATTCGAGGATCTCGAGGTAGGTTGCGCCGCGTTGCTTGAGTTCCCATTCGTCGAGTCGATCCCCTGCCCAGCAAGCGTGCGTATGACAATCAATAAACGCGGGCATCACGACGCGACCCTGCGCGTCGATGGGTTCTGCATCGTCGGGGATTGGAACGGAAGCGCCAACGGCTTCGATCTTTCCATCGCGAAGGACGATGGTTCCGTTATCAATCGGCGCGAGCTCGCGCATCGCGTTGCCCCGTCGCGGGGAGTTTGATCCGGACAGGGTGAGGATGCGTGCGTTGGTGATCGCGAGTGAGTGGGTCATGATCGTCTCTCCGAGTAGCCGCGGAGGAACGCGAGGAGCATTCGGGCAGCAAGGCGTGCGGTTCGCCCGTCCTGATCGTACGGCGGGGACAGTTCCATGATGTCGAAGCACTTGACCTGTTTGTGTCGACCGGCTTGGAAGACCCATTGTTCACCGAGCAATGGGGACCACCCGCATGGGTTGTGGGCGCTGACGCCGGGCGCGAACGCACTGTCGAAGACATCCATGTCGAGCGAGACGAAGGTCGCTTGGGCGAGCCAGTTGTCGTCGTGGGTTCGTCCTGCGATGCGTCCACCGTTGTTCTTGAACCAATCCAAGTGCTCGCGAGTGTTCGCATACGGATCGAGCCCATGAACGCGGAGGGAATCCGCAGCGCCCGATTCGATCAAACGACGGAAGGGCATCCCTGAACCAGTTTCTACGCGGACATCGAGGTGGGCGTCGAAGTAGATGCCGTGCATGGGTTTGTGGAACTCCGCGACGGCGCGAACGAAGGGGAAGGTCAGGTCGTGCCCGCCTCCGAGCATGATGGGGAAGACGCCCTGCTCGATCATGGCGAGGGTTGCATTCGTGACTCGTTCGTGCGTTTCTTCCAGATCGCCTGGCACGACTTCGACATCCCCCGCGTCCCAGATGCTTGGCCAAGCCCAATCGTGAGGCTCGGCGACCCCGTAGCGTGCGAGCGCAGCACGGAGCGCATCGGGGCCTTGGGCTGCGCCGGGGCGTCCGTGGTTGAGCTTGACGCCCGTGTCATCGGGGATCCCGATGAGTCCGATCTGGCAGCCTTCCGGGGAGGACTTGAATCGGGACGCGAGCTTAGATTCGGCGAGATTCGTCGGCCAATTGCCGGGTCGTGTGTGCGGGAGTTGCATGATGCAAGTGTATCGTGCGCGACATACACTTTGGCATGGCACGGCAGTTTCTATCGGCACAGTGGCGAGACCTGATCATCGCGAGCTATGCCGTCGACCCGGGGATGCTCGCGTCTCGATTGCCCGATGGGTTGGAACTCGATCTGTTCGACGGACAAGCGGTGTGCAGTTTGGTCGGGTTCATGTTTCTCGACACGCGGGTGCTTGGGATTGCGTGGCCGACCTATCGCAACTTTCCGGAGATCAACCTGCGCTTCTATGTCCGAGAGCGATCGGGCGAGAAGCGGGGTGTGGTCTTCGTTCGTGAACTCGTCAAGAGCAGGGTGGTCGCACAGATCGCGAGGACGGTGTACAACGAGCCGTATGTTCATGCGAAGATTCAGAACGAGATTGAGGAGGAATCCACTCGTTCGGTGCGGTACGCATTCCAGTTGAACGGCGGGCAAGGCACGATGCGGGTTGAGTCATCACCAGAATCACAGATCCCGGATGAGGACTCAACGGAGCATTGGTTCAAAGAGCACCAGTGGGGGTATGGTGCGACCCGGAAGGGGCGAACTCTGCGGTACGAGGTTCAGCATCCGCACTGGGCGTGTCATCGCGTGGAATCCCACGACATCGATGTTGATTGGGGTTGGATCTACGGCGATGAGTGGAGTTCCATGAGCAACGCGCAGCCGTTGAGCGTGGTTCACGCGGTTGGTTCGGATATCAAGGTATTCGGAGCCGAGCCGATGTGATCAGGGCATCGGGTTGTCGATACCGAGTTTGTCGAGGATCTGGGGGAGGACCTTGCCCGAAGCGCCCTTAAGCGCGAGATCGACGATCCCCGTGTTGGGTGTTGGGTCCCGGTTTATCTCCATGGTCTTGGCGCCGTTTTCCTTCGCGGCGAGGATGAAGCTCGCAGCGGGCTCCACGGTGCCGCTTGTGCCGATGGAGATGAACAGGTCGCACTCGGCCATCGCGGTAAAGCTCCGCTCAAGTGCTCGCTCCGGAAGGGTTTCTCCGAACCAGACGATGCAGGGACGCATGAGTCCACCGTCGGCGCTGGGGATCGGGAACTGATCGAAGCTCAGATGGGAGAGCGGGGTTTCTTTGCCGGTGACGGTGCAGCGCCAGGTGTGGATGGTGCCGTGAAGTTCGACGACATCGGTCGCGCCGGCGCGTTGATGGAGCCCATCGACATTCTGGGTGATGAGCGTGAGCGATTGGTTCGCGTTGGACTTGTGGTGTTGGAGTGCGCCGATCGCGTAGTGGCCGGGATTGGGCTGAACATCGCGGGCACGGGTAAATCGCCAGTGGTACCAGCGGGTCACGAGCTCGGGGTCCTTGTTGAACGCGTGGACGGTCGCGAGCTCCATCGGGTCGTATTTGGACCAATGGCCTTCCTCCGGATCGCGGAAGGTCGCCAGCCCCGATTCGGCGGAGACGCCTGCGCCGGTGAGGATGACGATCGATCGGGCGTCGTCGATCATCTGGGCGGCGCGGGTCAGGTTGGCGCGGTCTTCGCTCATGGAAGCTCGACCGTTGACCAGACCGGGTAATGGTCTGATGGATACAGCCCGTTGTCGTTCGTGCGATCGATATCCGCATCGAGGATCTTCACCCCGGACGAGACGAAGATGTGGTCGATCATCTCGCCGTCCGAGTTGCCCGTGAAGGCGTTGAAGGTGCCGACTAAGGCCTCATCGGGATGAAGTGCCCGGTAGGCGTGAATCAGGTCAGAGTTGTTGATTGAGGTGATCGCTGGGTTGGACTCGCCCGCGTTGAAATCGCCCATGAGGACAACCGGGTCGTCGTGGGCGCGGTTCGCGATGCGATCGCGGATGAGCTGCGAACTCTTCTCGCGTGATTCCTGCGATCGGTGATCGTAGTGGGTGTTGAACACGTAGATTGCATCGCCAGAGGAGTGTTCGATAAGGCGAGCCCAGGTGCAGATGCGGGTGATGGAGTTGCCCCAAGTGGTCGAGGCAACGGTCTCGGGGGTGTCGGAGAGCCAGAAGGTGCCCGAGCTGTCGACGATGAACCGATCGGCGCGGTAGAGGATCGCGCTGTATTCGCCGGCGGTCTTGGCGTCGTCGCGGCCGACGCCGATGACGGCGTAATGTGGGAACTGGGCGGTGATCTCATCGAGTTGGAAAGCGAGTGCTTCCTGCACGCCGACGATCTGGGCGTCGCGGTCATGAATGACTTGCATGACAAGGTGGTCGCGGTTGGGCCAGCTGTTGTCACCGTCGTTGGCGGTGCCGTAGCGGATGTTGAAGGTCATCACGGTGTACTGACTGTCGCCAAGTCCCTTCGCAGGAAGTGTGGCCAGCATTAGTGCGAGTAAACGGATCACCCAAGTCATCTTGTGCTCATTCCTTTGCCATAGGCAAATCAACATCTTGCTGTTTGCCGCACTCGATCGCGTCTTCGTAGCCCGCATCAGCGTGGCGGAAGATGCCCATCATCGGGTCGTTGCGAAGAACGCGTGCCAGGCGTTCACTGGCTTCAGGGGTGCCGTCGGCGACGATGACCTGGCCTGCGTGCTGAGAGAAGCCGATGCCGACGCCGCCGCCGTGGTGGAAGCTCACCCAGCTCGCGCCGGACGCGATATTGACAGCGAAGTTGAGCAGCGGCCAATCGCTTACGGCGTCGGTGCCGTCCTTCATGGATTCGGTCTCGCGGTTGGGCGAGGCGACCGAGCCGCAGTCGAGGTGGTCGCGCCCGATGACGATGGGGGCTGACAGCTCGCCGGATTGGACCATCTCGTTGAAGAGCAGCCCGGCCTTGTCGCGCTCTCCGAGCCCGAACCAGCAGATGCGGGAGGGGAGGCCCTGGAAGGCGAAACGCGGCTCACAGTTATCGAAGTCCTGGGCGAGCAGGGCCTCGGGGTTCTTGTGGCAGCCGAGGATCCACTGGTGGAGGCGTTCGTTGTAACCGCCGCCAGACTTTGGGAAGAGTTGGAGGAGTGCGTAGTCGGTTTTGTAGATGTCGACGGGGTTGCCCGAGAGGGCGACCCAGCGGAACGGGCCACGCCCGAGGCAGAACTGCGGGCGGATGTAGGCGGGGACGAAGCCGGGGAAGGCGAATGCGTCCTTGAAGCCCTGATCGAAGGCCCGCTGTCGGATGTTGTTGCCGTAGTCGAAGGTGACCGCGCCGCGTTTCTGGAGTTCGACCATGGCCTCGACATGGCGGCGCATCGATGCGAGGGACAGCTTCTGGTAGTCCTCGGGGTCAGCGATGCGTGCCTCGGCGGCTTCTTCGTTGGTGAACTCGATGGGGCAGTAGCCCTGCAGCGGGTCATGGGCGCTGGTCTGGTCGGTGAGGGTGTCGGGGGTGATGTTGCGTGCGATCAGACGATCGAGCAGGGCGATGGCGTTGCCGTGCCAGCCGACGGAGGTTGCGGATTTCTGTTCTTTCAGTTCCAGTGCCCGATCGATCGCGGCGTCGATGTCATCGACGAGCTCGTCGAGGTAGTTGTCGTCGAGCCGGCGCTTCAGTCGGGTGCGGTCGACATCGGCGATTAGGCAGGTGCCGCCGTTGAGTGTGATGGAGAGGGGCTGGGCACCGCCCATGCCGCCGCAGCCGGCGGTGACATTGAGCGTGCCGGCGAGTGTGCCGTTGAAATGCTCGCGGGCGCACTCGGCGTAGGTCTCGAAGGTACCCTGGAGAATGCCCTGGGTGCCGATGTAGATCCATGAGCCGGCGGTCATCTGTCCGTACATCATGAGCCCCTTCGCGGCGAGCTCGTCGAAGTGCTCCTGTGTGCCCCAGTGAGGGACGAGGTTCGAGTTGGCGATCATCACGCGGGGCGAGTCGGTGGTGGTCTGCACGACGCCGACGGGCTTGCCCGATTGCACGAGCAAGGTCTGGTCGGGCTCGAGGCGCTGGAGTGTCTCGATGATCGTGTCGTACGCGGCCCATGAGCGGGCGGCCTGGCCTCGACCGCCATAGACAATGAGCGATTCTGGGTGCTCGGCGACCTCGGGGTCCAGATTGTTCATGAGCATGCGCAACGCGGCCTCGGCCTGCCATGTTTTGCAGGTCATGTCTGTGCCGTGCGGGGCACGGATGACGCGGTCCTGAGGCTCGGGGATGTACTTGGAAACGCCTGGCTTGGTGGTGGTGCTCATATGTACTTATCCTGATTTGATTTCATTTCAGTTGAGTGTAGCAGGCGAGGTCAGATTTGGATCAGGTGTTCAAATGCATCCTCCGCGATGAGCTTCTCAATCGCGGCGATATCCGGGGATGGCGATCGGTCTGTTGTCAGCGGCTTGACGACCTCGCGGATAATCTTGATCGCATCTTCCACGACTGGGCCAGACATGTGCGGGCGGTGGGCCTCGACACCCTCGGCGGAGACCAGCAGTTCGGTTGCAATAATCGAGCGGGCGAGTTGTACGGCGCGGGCTGCCTTTGCGGCACTGCGTGGCCCGAAGGAGTTGTAATCTTCCATGTTTGCGCATGTCGAGAGGTTCGCGACGCTTGATGGGTTCGCGAGCCCGATGAGTTCGTTGCACATCGCGGCCGCGGCATACTGCACGATCATGAATCCGGACATCACACCCGGCTTTGGGCTTAGGAACGCGGTGAGGTTGCTCTCCGGATCGAAGACACTCAGGATGTGGTACACGCGTCGTTCGGCGATCCCGGCGAGATGGGCGATCCCGATCGCGAGGGTATCGAGCGGGAGCGCCACGGGCATGCCGTGGAAACATCCGGCGCTGACGATATCGGGGATCTCTGACCCGTTGTCGAAGATCAGCGGGTTGTCAGAGACGGCGCCGAGCTCGTCGCGGAGTCTTGCGAAGCAGGAATCGAACGAATCGAGTGCGGCGCCAAGCACCAACGGGGCGCAGCGGAATGAGTACGGGTCCTGCACACGCGGATCGTCAGCCGCATGGGATACCACAATCGAGCTCCCTTTGAGCATGCCCTGCAGGGTTTCCGCGACGCGGGCGGCCCCGGGTTGGTTGCGGACGGAGTAGACGCGTGGGTCGAGGTACCCGTGCGAGGCGCGGGCGGCGTCGATCGACATGGCGTTTGCGATCAGGGCCGCATTGATGACCCGCTGGAGGTCCTGAGCGATGAGCGCGAAACGACCGCACATCAGGTGGGTGCCGTTGATGAGTGCGAGCCCCTCCTTTGCAACGAGCGTAACTGGTTTGATGCCGAACTCGCTGAATACATCGGGGGTGGGGCGACGCTGACCGTGGTGGAAGACTTCCCCTTCGCCGATGAGTGCGAGGGCACAGTGAGCGAGTGGCGCGAGGTCACCCGAGGCGCCCACAGATCCGGATTCGGGAACGACTGGGGTGATTCCCGCGTTGAGGAGTGTGACGATTTGTTCGACAATATCGAGACGGACCCCGGAGTGCCCTCGTGCGAGTGACGCAGCGAGCACGAGCATCATGGCACGGACGACATCTTCCGGGAGTGGATCACCGACGCCCGCTGCGTGGGATCGGATGAGGTTGAGCTGGAGCTGCTCCAGATCGTCGGGTTGAATCTGCTTGCGTGAGAGCGAGCCGAACCCGGTGTTGATGCCGTAGTGGGGGAGCCCGTCATCGAGGACTTTCTCGAGTTGGGATCTACAGCGGCTGATCGCGTCGGAAGCAGAGTTTGCGATCTCAACCCGGTCTTTTTTGCGTGCGACCCGTTCAATCTGGCTTGGGGACAGCGGGGTATCGGGGGTAAGGATCACATTGGCGATATCACTCATGGGATGGTCCGTCTCGTGTGGATAGGGATTTGCGACGATATGATAGAGCCATGAGTAGCGAACGGAGTCAGGCCGCGTCCAGAGTGTTGATGATCCGCCCAACCGCGTTTGGCCGCGATGATGAGGCGGCAAAGACCAACGCGTTTATGCATGTGCCGAATGAGTCTCAGGAAAAGGTTCAGGAGCAGGCGCGGCGTGAGTTCGATGCGCTCGCTGGCGCCCTCAAAGACGCGGGGGTTCAGGTACTCGTCTTCGAGGACGATCTGCGGCTGCCGGATTCGGTCTTTCCGAACAACTGGGTGTCGTATCACGAGTTCAAGTCCATCAAGACGGACCCTGTCCTGATCACTTATCCGATGTGCCCTGTTGCACGGCGGCGAGAACGGCGGACGGAGATCCTTGATGCAATTTCACGGTTTACATCTTCGAGCATGGACCATCTCGACCTGAGTCAGCTTGAGAATGACGAACAGTTTCTCGAGGGAACAGGATCTCTCGTGCTCGACCGTGTGAATGGCATCGCGTACGCGTGTCTCTCCGGGCGGACGACAGAACTGGCGTTGGACGCCTGGAGCGATGAGACTGGGTACGCAGTGGTCAAGTTTCACGCGGCTGATACGGAAGGCAATCCCATTTACCACACCAATGTCATGCTCAGCATTGGCGATGAGTTGACAGTAGCCTGTCTGCGATCGATCGTTGATCCGGATGAATATGACATCGTTGAATCCTCGCTCAGGCAGAGTGGTCGTGAGCTCATGCAGATCACACTTGACCAGGTCTCACATTTCTGTGGGAACATTCTCCAACTCAACAGCCGAGATGGGGATCCAGTCTTTGCGATGTCTGAGTCCGCCTGGAATCATTTCACACCGGAGCAGCGGGCGGTATTTCAGTCAAAGGGGCAAGTCGTCACTGTACCGATACCCACGATCGAGTATGTGGCGGGTGGGAGTGTTCGGTGCATGATCGCCGAACTCGGGAACCCGTGATTCTGTCGAGTAGAAGCACTTTCGTGTTCCTGAGACAACGCACCTTTTCGCAATCTGACCGGTATGATTGAACCCGGGCGCACAGTGTGCCCGGTTTCGATTCGACATCGAGGAGCCCCTATGAGATTCAAGCACGCCGCGACACTCGCGGTGACCACGGTATTGGCCACGGGTGCCAGCACTGCGGTTGCCCAGAATGTCCAGCCAATCGAATACACGCTCGATAATGGCATGAAGTTTTTGCTCATGCCGCGTGACGAGCAACCCAACATCATTACCGCTGGGTGGATCACCCCCGCCGGGTCCGCGAACGAGCGTCCCGGTATCACGGGGATCTCGCACATGCTTGAGCACCTGCTCTTCAAGGGGACCGATTCAATCGGGACGAGCGATTCCGATCAAGACGATGCGTACCGGGATCAGCTCACGGTAATCCGTGAGAAGATGCGTGCGTACACCCTCGATGTGCAATACGCGCGGATGTACGACGGTGAGATCGCGAATCCCTGGGACCCCGCGAACGACACGGATGAACTGCGTGCGATGCGTGCGGAGATGACGGCGCTGCAGGACAAGCAGGCAGAGATCACGATCAAGAACGAGTTCGACTCGATCTACACGGGTAACGGTGCGTCCGGGATGAACGCGGGCACGGGGAGCGATTTTACCGCGTACTACATCAATATCCCGAGCAACAAGCTCGAGCTCTGGTCTTGGATGGAGAGCGATCGTCTGCTTGATCCCTCGTTCCGCGAGCTCGACGCGGAGCGGTTCGTGGTGATCGAGGAACGCCGACAGCGTCTGGAAGCGACGGCGACGGGCAAGCTCGACGAGCAGTTCGATTCGATGTTCTGGGTTGCTTCGCCATACAACTGGCCTGTCATCGGCTGGATGAGCGACCTGATGGCGTACACCGAGGGTGAGATCAAAGAGTACTTCGAGACCTATTACCAACCCGCAAACCTGACGGGGGTGATCGTGGGTGATTTCGAAGTTGAAGAGGCCAAACAGCTTGTAGATTCATACTTCGGGCGAATCCCCAACAAGCGTCCCAAGGCGGCACCATTGGTGACGCATTCGGTCCCGCTGCTGGGCGAACTCCGATTCGCAGGCGAGTGTGATTGTCAGGATCAGGTGGAGGTTCGTTATCGTTCAGTGCCATTCGGGCATCCGGACGAGGCGGTGTTCGATATCATCGCGGACCTGATGAACGGGCGTACGGGGCGTTTGTACAAGTCACTGATTGAAGAAGATGAGATTGCGGCGCAGGCGAGTGCGGGGAACCGTGCGATGCGTTACGCGGGGATGTTCTCGTTTAATGGGCTTCCGAAGGGCGATGCAGAACTCGCGGACTTGGAAGCAGCGTGGTACGAAGAGCTTGACAAGCTCAAGACTGAGCTCGTTTCTGAGCGTGAACTTCAGAAGGTAAAGAACCAGAAAGCAGCGGACAACTTCCGTGGTTTGCAGGACAACTCGTCCTTGTTCTTCCAGCTCGCGATCACCGAGGCGTACGGCGGTTACGACTACCTGAATGAGTACCCTAAGAGAATCGCGGCGGTGACTCCTGAGGACATTCAACGCGTCGCGCAGGAGTACTTCGAGGAGCACGAGCGTGCGGTTTCGTATTACACGCGACGCGGAGGCAGTGAGGTCGAGCTCCTCACAATCGAAGATGTCCGTGCATCGCTTCCGGAAGAAATGGCCGGAATGATGATTCCGCAGATCGAAGCGGAACTCGCGAATCTCCAGCAGGAGAATGATGCGGCGGCGCTTCGTGGTCAGATCGAAGAAATGGACGCGCAGGCTGGCATGGTTCCGCCTCAGTTCGCGACGGCGATGAAGTTCATCAAACAGCAGATCCAGGCCCGAATCGATGAGATTGAGGCGGGCAACACGGATGGCACCGAAGGAGGTGACCAGTGAATACCCTGATTAACATTGCCTGCGCAGCGATCACGCTCGCGGGTTCAGCCGTGGTGCATGCGGACGATATCCCGGCGCACCCTCGTGAGATTGAGTTTGAGGCACTCAACTTTGTGCCTCCGAGTGCGGACGAGTTCCGGCACGAGCTATCCAACGGCGTTCCGGTGTACATGGCACCGAGCAACGAGTTCCCTCTCGTGCAGATTCGTTTCAGTTTCAAGGGTGGCGGGTACCTCGAGCCAGTGGACAAGGCCGGTCTTTCCGCGATGACCGGGCAGATGATTCGTACCGGTGGTTCTTCAATGATGGCACCGAGTGAGCTCGATGAAGAGTTTGACTTCCTTGCGGCGGATGTTTCCGTGGGGGTTGGTGCAACATCGGCGAGTGCACGGGTCGATACACTGACGAGCAATCTCGATCGCTCATTCGAGCTGTTCATGGACATGCTCCGCAATCCTCGCTTTGACGAGGGGCGTCTGGAAACTCTCCGTGGGCAGGCGCTTGAGGGGTTGAAGGCGCGTGATGACAACGGGCTCGCGATCGCATTGCGTGAGTTCAACTACCTGATGTGGGGGGAAGATCATCACGAGTCGCGTCAGCCAACGCGAGCGTCGCTTGAATCCATCACAACGGACGATCTTCATGATTTTCACGAACAGATCTTCCATCCAGGTAATCTGATGATTGCTGTGACAGGCGACTTTGAGGAACAGGAGATGCTCGCATTCCTCGAAGAGCATCTCAGCGGGTGGGAAGCAAAGCCAGAGGCCCCAGACGCACCCGCGCCGACGCACTCCTTCGAGCCCGGCGTGTACTACTACGAGAAGGACCAGCCTCAGGTGCAGGTTCTGGTTGGGCATCGGAGTCTCACCCGTGACGATCCCAATGCGATCGAGGCGGAAGTGATGAACCAGATACTTGGTGGTTCAGGCTTCACATCCCGTATCACGAACTCAGTCCGTACTCGTGAAGGCCTGGCGTACACGGCGGGTTCCTTTATGCAGACCCGCGTTGATTATCCTGGGATTTTCGCGTCATATTTCTTCACGAAGACTCCGACGACCGCGCTCGCAACGCGTCTGGTCTTCGACGAGTTTGAACGGATCCAGACTGAACCTGTTACAACGGACGAGCTGGAAACGATCCAGAATAACCTGATCGAAACATTCCCGCGTAACTTTGAATCCAAGGGAGCGATGCTCGGGATCTTCATGAACGACGAGCGAACCGATCGCCCCGAAGGGTACTGGCAGAGTTACCGAGACCAGGTCCGTGCTGTGACGCCGGAGATGGTTCAGAAGGCCGCCAATGAGTACCTTCACCCTGAAGATGCGGTTATTCTCGTTGTAGGCCCATGGGATGAGATCAAAAAGGGTAACGCGGATTCTGAAGCAGATCCGAACCGGGTTGCGACGATGGACGAGTTCTCTGGCGGCAAGGCCACTCGGCTCCCTACACGCGATCCGGAAACGCTTGAGCCGATCGAAGAATGATCGCTTGATTCATGCGTGTCTGATGCTCAATCGGACACAAAATCGGGTATATTCACAGGTCCAGCCGTACCCTCGGCTGGGCCTGTTTTCTTTCGGCGATCCATGCGTTCATCCCATCACGACATCGGTATCGCGCTCATCCACGGAGGAGTCTGCATGTTTGTTCGTTCTCGTATATCCACCTTGCTCGTCCTGAGTGGCGTGTGCTCCGCCGCTTCGCTGGCGCAGGACACGCGTCAGGGATTGATTCAACACCCTTCCATCTCACCCGATGCCTCGCACATCGTGTTTTCCGCGGCGGGGGATCTCTGGAGTATTCCGCAATCCGGCGGAATCGCTGAGCGATTGACCGTGCACCCCGGGATCGAAGGGCAGTCCCGATTCTTGCACGACGGATCGAAAATTGTCTTTGAATCCAACCGGGACGGGGCACAGAATCTGTACACGCTCGATTTGATCGAAGACGGCGATCGGGTTGCGCCCGGTGAGCTCGATAGGATCACGGAGTCCGACCGTGCGATGATGCTCGGCGGGTTCAGCCAGGACGGTGAGCGGGTCTTGTTCTCCGCGTACCTTTACCGTGAAATCTATCGACACCCACGCATGTATTCCGCGGCGCTGGATGGCGGCCCGATGGAACGCGTAACGGATGCGTTCGGTAGAGGCCCTGCGACGCACGCAGACACAGAGGATGTCTACTTCGTTCGCGGGTACTACTACCCGCACCGGGTTGCGTATCGCGGGCCGGGCAATATTGATATTTTCAAGTACTCACCCAGCACTGAGCGCTTCACGCAGCTTACCCAGTTTGACGGCAACGACTTTGAACCCAACATACTCCCCGATGGTTCGATGGTGTACATCTCCAGTCGTGATGGGCAATACAACCTGGTGCGTCTCGCGCCGGGGAAAACGGATCAGGATCCTGGTGCGGTCCGACAGCTCACACACTTTAAGCCCTCAAACAACACATCTGACACAATCGCGCACGGTGTGCGGGACTTGCAGGTCTCTGCTGATGGATCGACCGCGGTGTTTGTCGTATGGAACACGCTCTACACGCTCGATCTCACGAATGATCGCGCGAAGCCCGTTGCGGTTGATGTGACACTCGCAGAGGATCTTGCGAAGGCAGATTCTTATCGCAAGAACATCTCGCGTGAAGTCTCGGAAGCCGCGGTCCATCCCTCTGGAAAAGCTGTCGCAGAGATCGCACGCAGCGAGCTGTTTGTCCGCTCAACGAGCGAGGATCATCCGACGATCCGTGTGACAGACACGCCGTTCCGTGAACGCGACATCGTCTGGTCCCCCGACGGGACGAAGCTCTACTACACGGCTGACGACGGTGCATCCCTCGGAAATATCTACGAGGTAACCGTCGCACTCGCGCGTGAGGACCTGAACCCAGAACCAGATCCAGAACCCGAGGTTGAGGAAACCGAAGCTGAATCGCAATCTGAGGCCTCAGAGGAAGAAACGGAAGCCGAAGATGCGGAAGGATCCGAGGAATCGGAAGAGGGCGAAGGTGCTGAGCCGACGAACGATGAAGAGACTACCGAGGATGGGGACGAAGAGTCCGAAGCGAAGGAAGAAGAACCCAAAGTCGATTATGCCAAGCGCTGGAGTGAGGCGTTGCGGTTTGAGATCTCGCCGGTGGTCGAGTCTGACACGCTCGTGTTTAGCCCTATGCCCTCGCCGGACGGAACAAAGCTCTTGTACCTGAAAGATCGCGGCGACATCGTTGTCCGTGATTTGGAAACAGGGGATGATCAGGTCATCATGGAACTCTGGTCCGACCCCGATGTTCAATGGGCTTCCGATTCGCGGCACCTCGTGGTGGCAGCGCAGGATCTCGACTTCAATGCGGATGTGTTCATTGTGGACACGCAGCCGGGTGATGATGGGGAACTCCCTGAGCCCGTGAATATCTCACGCCACCCGGATATTGATCACTCACCTCAGCTGTCGCATGATGGCAAGGTGCTGACTTTCCTTTCGGATCGTGACAATGAGAACTGGGAGTTCGATGTGTACGCGGTTTTCCTTGATCGTGAACTCGAAGGCATGGCCGGTTATGAGCTCGATCAGTACATCAAGGATGCTGCGGCTGCCGCGGGTAAGCTCAAGCCAATCGATCCTGTGGAGTCCGATGAGAACGGAGATGACGAGGAAGAATCCGAAGGGAAGGAATCCGAATCACTCGAGTTTGATGCGGAAGACGCGTACCTCCGTGTGCGTCGGATTACTTCGACTCCCGAGTCCGAATCAGACCTGCTCCTCACTCCTGGGGCAGACCGAATCGTGTTCTCAACGGTCATTGATGGCAGCCGCCACTATGTCAGTGTGGACCATCGCGGGCGTGATCGGAAGACGATCAAATCCGGCGGCGTGGGTGATCCCCGTCTCTCGCTCAACGGTAAGACTTTGAGCTTTGTTTCTGGAGGTCAGGCCGCGACCACGAGCCCGACGGGAGGTAAGACAACGAGTCTGCCGATCGATGCGACGATCACAATCGATCGCGATGCCGAGCTTGCTCAGAAGTTCCATGAAGCATCCAGTCGCTTTGGCCTCACCTTCTATCACCCCACAATGAAGGGGCTTGATTGGGATGCGATCAGCGAGCGATACCGCGAACTTGTCATGCAAACACGCACGCAACAGGCCTTTTTGCGTCTCATGGATCTGATGTGGGGCGAGGTCAATGGTTCCCACACCGCGACGCGGGGAGGTGACGGCTACTCTGCTGGCTCGTCTGCCAACGGGTATCTCGGTATTGATTTCACGGCGATGGATAACGGTTACCGGATCGATGCGATCATCAAGGGCGGCCCGATCGATGAGATGAAGAACGCGCCGAGTGTTGGCGATGTCATCGTCGCGATCGGTGAGCACCAACTCGTTGGCGACAACGGGCAGCTCATGGATCTGCATGCTTCGTTGGCCCACATGTCCGGTGATGAGGTCCTTATTGAGTACATTCCGTCCGACAGCATCGACGGCGAATCCAAGCTTGCTCTGGTAACGCCGACTTCATTCGGGCGGGCGTCCGTACTTCGTTATGACGATGAGGTCATGAAACGCCGGGAAGAGGTCGATGAGCTCTCTAATGGGCGTCTTGGGTACCTTCATATCCGGGGTATGGGGCTTGCAGAAGTGCGTGATTACGAGCGCGATCTCTATGCCGCAGCGCACGGAAAAGAAGGCCTCATTATCGATGTCCGTGACAACGGTGGTGGCTGGACAACGGATATCCTGCTCGCATCACTGACAGCACCGAACCATGCGTACACGATTCCGCGCGGGGCGGACCCTGCCAAAGTAGAGCCGGACAACTACCCGCGAGACCGGCGACTGATCTACGCCTACTCACGACCGATCAATGTCCTGATCAATCAGCACTCGTTCTCGAACGCTGAGATCTTCGCTCACTCGATTCGCACCGCGAACCGTGGCACATTGATCGGAACGCAGACCTTCGGTGGTGTGATTTCAACGGGTTCCTTCCGTTTGATTGATGGAACGACCGTGCGTCGTCCGTTCCGCGGGTGGTATCTGCCGGACGGTACGGATATGGAGAACAATGGCGCCAAGCCGGACATCGATGTGCCACAGACACCGACGGATGAAGCAGCGGGGCGTGATCCGCAGCTTGAAGCCGCAGTGAATGAACTGCTTGGGCGACTGGACGGGTAGAATCATTCAGCCTCATGACCCATGAAAAAAGCCCCGCGATCTGATGATCGCGGGGCTTTTACTTTGTATTGATGCGTGTCAAGTCTTACTTGTCATCATCCGTGATACCGATGCCGGTACGGACAGGAGGCGTCGGGCGGTCTGGACGCTGGTATCCACTTGTCTTGATCTCCTCGAGCAGGTGATCAATAGCCGCGTCGAGTTGCGGGTCACGCCCATCAAGCGACGCAGTCGGGTCGATGTCAACCTCGATATCGGGGTCAACGCCGTGTCCCTCGATGCCCCATGTACCATCGAGTTCATAGAACCCGAAGTTGGGGACAGAGACATTGCCGCCATCGATCAGCTGAGGCACGCCGGAGATTCCGACGAGCCCGCCCCATGTCCGGGTACCGATGAGCTTTCCGAGCCCGTGGTGTTTGAAAAGCCACGGGAACATGTCGCCGCCGGATCCTGCATTGCCGTTGATCAGCATTGCCTTGGGACCCTGGTGCGAGTCGTACGGCCATGGCCAGTCAGATCCGTCGCGACGGTACCAGTAGTTTGTGCGTGGCCGGTTGAGCAACTCGATGAAACGGTTGGGGATCTGACCGCCGCCGTTCCAACGCTCGTCGATCATGAGGGCATCCTTGCCGATCTGTCCGTAGAACTGACGGAAGAGCTCGTTCTGGCCTTGGACACCCGTGTTGGGGACATAGATGTACCCGATCTTGCCGTCGGAGTGCTCTTCGACATACTTGCGGTTGGACTCAACCCATGCGCGATAGCGCAGCCCAAACTCAGATCCGATGGGCTTGAGTGTGACTTCGCGTTCGTTGACGGTTTCCTCATCTCCTTCGAGTGCGGAAACAATCGTGAGGGTTGTTGGCTTGCCTGCGAGGCCGATGAACGAGGCCCAGATGTCCTTGCTCGTATCGATTGCAGCACCATTGACGGCTGTGATGATGTCGCCTTCAGAGACGCCAAGTCCGTGCTGGGATAGTGGGCCGAGTGCATCGGTGTCCCAAGGTGCCCCGCGATAGATCTTGGTGATCCGGAACCCGGAGTGCTCATCCCCCTCAGCGATTTCGTATTCTGCACCGAGGAGCCCGATGTTCGTGCTCGGCTGACGCTCACCGTCACCGCCCGAGTAGTATGCGTGCCCGACATTGAGCTCGGAGATCATTTCGCCGATGATGTAGGAAACATCTTCGCGCGAAACCGCGTCATCCACCATTGGGAGGTAGTGCGCGAGCACCGCGTCCCAATCGACGCCGTGCATATTTTCGACATAGAAGAAATCGCGGAAACGACGCCATGCATCGGTCACGAGTTCTTTCCACTCTTCGCGCAGGTTGACATTCGTGCGGAGATCGAAGTTGAGCGGCTTGGCACTTTGGCCGGCCTTGGCGTCAACAACCGCGAAACCGCCGGGGGTCTGTGCAACGAGTTTCTTTCCATCACCCGAGATGCTGAACCCGAAGGCCATACCGAGTACGGTCTTCTCGCTGGGTTCATCAGAACGGGGATCGATGAGCTTGAGTGAGGCTCCGTTGGCGCCCTGTCGGATGTAGAGCAGCTCGCCCTTGTCGTTGCTCGCGAGATTCGCGAAGTTGCCCGAGGCTACGCCGAGGTCGTAGGCGCGAGCCTCAAAGTTCTCAAAATCGATCTCGACAGTTTCAGAGGCTTCAGCTGAGTCCTTGACGACTTCACTGAGCTCTTCTTCCGAAATTTCTGAGCTGGTGCGTCGGCCCTTCCATTCGCCAGACATGCCCATGCCCTTGATCTCCCAGGTGCCGGTCATGGTGTCGCCGTTGACCGTTGACTTCTGGATGATGGTCATGCCGGAATCAGAAGACTCCATGTACAGCTCATTCGAGTCGGCGTTCCACTTGACGACATCGCCGAGGTCGTCGGTCTCGCCCATGGATTCGGACTGACCCATGATGTTGCCATCCTCATCGACGATGATCATCAGCGAGAAGGAGATCTCATCGGTTGGCATGCCAAGGGCTGCAAAACCGGAAGCGGTGCCTTCCCACTTGCCCCAGAGCGGATGCTCGGTGTCGTATCCGTCTAGGTATGCTGATTCTTCTGAATCTTCATCCGCATCTTCGCCATCGGCGTTCTCTTCTTCCGCGTTCTCTGCATCCTCGGCTTCTTCAGTTTCTTTTTCCCAGGTTTCGTCGTCCGACTCGAGGAGTTGGGCGTTCTCAACCTCTGCGTTAAGCGGTACAGCGAGGAGGCGGCCCGTGTTCGCATAGACGAATGTTGATCCCACATCCTCATACTGCGGTGTGGTGAAGTCACGGTTCGATGCGTAGAAGAGGAAATCGCCCTTGCTCGAAAACGCTGGGCTCGAATCGTTGAAGAACCCAGAGGTGACCTGGTGCTTATCACCTGACTCGGTGTCATAGATCCAGATGCTGGAGCTGAACGAGCCTTCGGATGCCTTCGCGTAGGTGATCCAGCGAGAATCGTGTGACCACGATACGCCGATCGGATTTGCGAGTGGTTCGGTATCGAAGTGGCTCGCCTCACCCGATTCGACATCAACGAGATACATTTTGCCGGCTTTGTCGACAGCGTAAATCGTCTTCGAGTCAGGAGACCATGACGAACTCATGAAGTAGGTCTGATTCCCGTCGGTGAGTTGGCGGGTTTCGCCCTTGCCGTCGGATTGGGTGATGTACAACTCATACTCGCCATCCGCGTCGGAGAAGTAGGAGACCCATCGCCCGTCGGGACTCCAGGTTGGGAGTCGATCGGCCGCTCCGGACGAGTTCGTCAGTTGGCGTGGTGCGCCATTCTCAACCGGTGCTGTCCAGATATCACCGCGAGCTTCGGCGACAACACGCTTGCCCGTTGAGGAAATGTCGCCGGACATGAGGTGATTGCTCGCGTTGACCGCTTTGGGACGCAGTGTCTCGCGGGCTCCGGGAACGGCGATGTCGATGGGCTTGGATTTTCCGTTGCTGACATTGAGCAGATGGATTCGTGAACCGAGTTGGAACACAATTTCTGCTCGACCAACATCGGAGACACCCATGGACGGGAACTTCACATCGTCGTCGGTGAACTTCGTGATCTGCTTGTGCTCGTCCTTGCTCGGGTTGTAGCTCCAGATATTCAGGCGGCCCTCTTCACCGTTGTCTGAGAGGTAGTAGAGCATGTCCTTGTGCCACATGGGGATGGTGTCGGTGCCTTCCCAGTCCGTGACTTTCCGGGACTCATTTGACTTGAGATTGAAAAGCCAGATGTCCGTCGCGAGCCCGCCGCGGTATCGCTTCCATGTTCGGAAATCTCGCGAGTTGGGTGTATAGGCGAGCCATTCCCCGTCGGGGCTCACACTTCCCGTTGCTCCGTAAGGAACGGGCATGGCTTCGGGCATTCCACCATCCGCATCGACGGTGAAGAGCTTCTGGTGTGCGGGGTTTCCGCTGAGTCCATTGAACGAGAACAGCAGGTCGCCGTCGGGTGTCCAATCGAGCAGTCGCTCGTTCGCTGGATGATGCGTGACACGCATCGGGATCCCTCCAGCAGTGGGGACGGTGTAGAGATCACGATCTCCCTCGTAGTTGCCGACAAACGCGATGTGCGATTCATCGGGGGAGAACTTGGGGTGCTGTTCCTGCCCGGCAGGCGAAGCGACTGGGCGGGCCTCGCCGCCTTTTTTGTCCACGATCCAGATATCGTTTGCGTAGACAAAGAGGATGTGGTCCTTGCCCACATCCGGGTATCTGAACATCCCTGAATGCTTGTCATCGTCCTGTGCGAGGAGGGGAGTCGCCGTCATCGCGATCCCCGCCGCGCCGATCAGCAGCGTGGTCTTCTTCATGTGGTGTCTTCCGATTCGGTTGTAGAAACTCTCAGACGCCGACACTCGGCGTAATGGTTTGTACCGATTTCATACCCACGAGTTTCGTGGGCGGGGCGATCTGCTCAGGAAATTTACGGATCGGGAACAGACGATTGGCAAGTTTTGATGCGTACGGGGTTGCTTTTCGCAATGGTTCTGCGAACAATCACTACCTGATTGCGGGGTAGAGCAGTCTGGTAGCTCGTCGGGCTCATAACCCGGAGGTCGTTGGTTCAAATCCAGCCCCCGCTATTGAATAGCCGGTGTCGAAAGACGCCGGCTTTCTTGTTATAGATGGTGTTCCATAGAGAGACCTCGCGATATCTTCGCGGCTCCCGCGTCAATACGCGTGGTTGCGCGGAGCGAGAACGTCTCTGATGTCGCGCCCATCATAACCGAACTCGCATGGCTCTGATCCGGATCAGGGCGAAATCAACTCCAAAGTCTCTCGGGTCTCTGAGACCCGGTGCACGGGTGAATGGTTTGTTGTGCGCGGTGCATCTCGTGCAACCATACAGGTTTGGAATCGTCACAGCCTGCAACAATCTTCGAAAAAGCGGACACCGGTTCGTGAAACCGCATAGGTGCTTGATGGAGGGCAATGACGCCCGCATCAAGGACGATCCCCATGCCGAAGAAACGAACTGTTGACCGGACGAC